>ODAK010000017.1_pt1 | contig 195192 bp, 157 predicted proteins | sample 1539591 | NCBI WGS metagenome assembly ODAK01 (sample SAMEA3539303, study PRJEB22396) | soil metagenome | biome: tundra; feature: field; material: soil | place: USA | collected 2010-05 | depth 0.15 m | reverse complement strand
TGGTAGCGCCAGCGAGAATCGAACTCGCGTTTCGACCTTGAAAGGGTCGCGTGCTAACCGTTGCACCATGGCGCCACTGTGTGGCTGCTAGAACGAGTGAAAGTAGAGTAGAAGAAAGTTTGCGCGCTGGCAAGTTTTGAAGTTGGCCAGAATTTGTGTGGACGACCATCCGGCCGCGCCGTGAGCTGTTTTTGCGTCTCAGCCGTTCTTTCGGTCGTTATGTTCCTCGAGCCAGGCCATTTGAATCGCTTCGAGCTTGCCTTCGTTTGAAGCTTTCGGATCGCCGGAAAATCCTTCGAGCTCGGTCACCCACTTGTGCAGGTCGGTGAAACGCACATTGAGGGGGTCGCCATCTGGAAATTTATCCGCGAGGGCGATGGCGATGTCTTCTGCTTGATCCCAGTCGAGTTGATTCGGCATTTTAGTGATCCGCCTCTTTCGCGTAATTCTTATTCCATTCCGGAATTTCTACAACGAGATCCTGCGAACCATCCGGCACGCACTGGCAACCCAAGCGCGATTTCGGAGTCGAGCCCGGCGCTTCGTCAATCTCATCCAGTTCCGCGTCGCTGACTTCGTTGCACGATTGCAGTCCCTCGCGAACGATCACATGGCACGTGGAGCAGGCAGCCACACCGCCGCACGCGTGATCCAATCCCATGTGCGCGCCCTGCGAAATATCCAGAATACTTCCGGGCAAGCCGTCGTGTCCGTAGGGAATTTTTTCCGGATCAACTTCGACAATTGTCCCCTGGCGAATAAAATTAATTTTGTATTTCTTTGTAGGCAAAACGTATTTTGCCTGCTCGATGTACGGATTCTCCCCACCCATGCTGTACTCCTTGTGCGTCTTCAGACGTCTTCGAGCTGCTTGCCTTCCAGTGCCGTCGCCAGCGCGCCATTCATGATGCGCTCAGCGAGTGGCGTAGTGATGGCGTTAAGTTCGTCCACGTGAACGCGGATTAATCTGTAATCGCTGCCGGCAATCGCCTCGCGCAGCGCGGCTGCCGCTTTTTCGATGTTGCGCCGTTCTTCCGCTGGTATCACTACTTCCGGTTGCGAGAGCGATTTCTCCGTGGCGCGCAAAATCGTTTCGGATTCCGTGCGTGCTTCGATCAGTTGCCGCTCGGTAAAATCCTGCTCCGCATGTTCGATGGATTCCTCGAGCATGTGCTCGATTTCGAGATCGGAAAGTCCGTAACTCGGCTGCACTTCGACAGTGCTTTGCGTTCCGGTGTGCATCTCGCGCGCCGCAACTTGCAGAATGCCGCTCGCGTCAATCAGGAATTTCACTTCCACGCGCGCCAGCCCCGCCGGGCCGGAAGGAACTTTCAATTGAAAGCGCGCCAACGAACGGCAATCCTTCGCGAGTTCCCTCTCGCCTTGCAGCACGTGAATATCAATGCCGGTTTGATTGTCCACGCCAGTTGTAAAATTATCCTGCGCGCTCGCCGGAATCGTGGAATTGCGCGGAATAATTTTGGCGACGACTCCGCCCATCGTTTCGATGCCTAGCGAAAGCGGGGTCACGTCCAGCAGCAACATATCCTGCACGCCCGTTTCAAGAATATTGGCCTGCACGGCGGCGCCCAACGCGACGACTTCGTCCGGATTCAGTTCCGTGTGTGGCTGACGGCCAAAATATTCTTCCACAACCTGGCGAACCAGTGGCACTCGCGTCGAACCGCCGACGAGCACAACTTCTTCCATTTTTTCAGGCTTCATGTGCGCGTCAGCAAGCGCTTGCTTCACCGGAACCATCGTGCGCGCAACAACCGGCGCGATCAGCTGATCGTATTCCCCGCGCGAAATCGTGCGCGTGTAGACGCGGCCGTCGGCCAGCGGAAAGTACACATCCGCGCGATCGGCAGATGATAGTTCGTGCTTCGCGGCAACCAACGCTTTTCGCATCTTTTGTACGGCGGCAGGTTCGGCGGCGATATCCACGCCAAACTGTGCGAGTATTTCTTCGCGCGCCACACGCTGCAATTCGTTATCAATATCGTCGCCGCCCAGATGCGTATCGCCGCTGGTCGACAGCACCTGATAGATGTCGCCCTGCTCGGTGGAAATTAATTTCAGAACGGAAATGTCAAACGTGCCTCCGCCGAAATCGTAAACGGCAACCAGGCCACGCTGCTTTTCGTGCAAGCCATAAGCCAGTGCCGCGGCCGTCGGCTCGTTCACCAGTCGCAGCACTTCCAGACCGGCGAGGCGTCCTGCGTCCTTCGTGGCTTGACGCTGAGCATCATTAAAGTACGCCGGCACGGTGATTACGGCCTTGTCCACAGCTTCACCGAAATGCTGCTCGGCCCAACTCTTCAGCTCGCGCAAAATAAATGCGGAAATTTCCGGCGGCGTGAACACCCGATCACCCAGACGCACGCGAATTACATTTTCACTGCCCGGATCAATTTGAAATGGAAATATTTTCAGTTCATCGGTCACGTCGGACGGGCCGCGGCCCATCAGGCGCTTCACGCTGTAAATCGTACGTCCGGGCTGCGTCAACAAACGCCGGCGCGCCGGCTCTCCAACAATCACGGAACCGTCCGCGTCAAGACTCACAACAGAAGGACAAAGCGTGGTTCCGTACGGACCCGGAATACACTTCGGGCGATTTGTGGTCTTGTCCACGTACGCCACCAGGCTGTACGTTGTGCCCAGGTCAATTCCAACCGTGCGTCCCATTCTCTTCCCCGCTCCATTGTTAAAGTGCGAGTTCTGCGGCCACTTTGCTTACGAGATTGCGGATATACGAGCGCCGATTTAGAACGTCGTTCATCTTTGCCATCAAAGCGCGCCGCGTCGCATCCTCAGCACCCGCATCGATCGCTGCGTTCCATTCACCGGCAATGGCATCCAGATCCGCATCGCATTCTTGAAGTTCTTCCGCGAAATTATTTTCTGCTGCTGCGAGCTTCGCGCGAATCTCGCCCGCGGCAGCCGCATCGCCGCCGGATTCACGGCTCTCGCGCAATTCGTCCAGCGATTCATTCAGCTCAAAAACTTCTTCCAGCAATTCGGGCGGCGCCTGCTGCTTGTGCGCGCCTTCCTTGCGCATTCCTGAATGCGCCAGCAAATATTCCACGCGGCTTAGCGGCTCGCGCAACACGCGATACGCGTCATTCAATTCCGAAGAAAGCGTCAGTGAAATCTCGCGTTCTTTTTCCGTGGCGCGAACAAAATTATCCGGATGCAGCTTCCAGCTCAGTTGATGAAATCGTTTCTCAAGTTCCGCGGAATCAATCCGCAGCTTCATCGGCAAACCAAAAAACGAGAAATAATCCGAACCACTCGCCAGCGGCTGAATTTTCCCGCACGCCGCGCAGAAATGCGCGTCGGACCTAGCCGCGCCACAGTTCCAGCAATTGACAGAAGTATTTGTGGAGATGGAAGTTGCGTTCATTGCCTTACGAGCGGTTTGCACGAACTCTACGCTGTGAAAGAACTGCCGCAGCCGCAACTTCGCGTGGACTGCGGATTCTCGAATACAAATCCCTGACGGATCAGCGTTTCCTGATAATCCAGCGTTGTATTCACGAGGAAGAGGAAACTTTTCGGGTCCACAAACACACGTGCGCCGTTTTCCTCGAACACTTTGTCGCGATCTCGCGCCTGCGTATCTAGCCGCATCGCGTACGCCAATCCAGAGCAGCCGCCGCCCTGCACGCCCACGCGAAGGCCGCCGGTGCTTTCCGGCACGCCTTCTTTGCTGAGCAACTGGCGGATTTTCGCCGCCGCCTTTTCAGTTACATGAATTGCCGTTTCCATATCTCTTTCCCTGAATGCGCGCTAGCAAAATCCGGCACGCTTCGCGCCCTCGCGTTTAACGCCGGGTGCCCGAAGCGCCGCCTAAATCCGCGTTACTTCGCTTCGGCTTCGTCGCCGCGCTTCTTCTTCCAATCGCCAATCGCGGCCTTGATCGCATCTTCCGCCAATACCGAGCAGTGAATCTTCACTGGCGGCAGGCTCAACTCGCGCACGATGTCCGTGTTCTTGATCGAAAGCGCCTCTTCCACTGTCTTGCCCTTCACCCATTCCGTAGCGAGTGAACTGGAAGCAATCGCCGAGCCGCAGCCAAACGTCTTGAATTTGGCTTCTTCGATCACGCGTGTCTCCGGATTAATCTTCATCTGCAGCTTCATCACGTCGCCGCATTCCGGGGCGCCAACAAGGCCAGTGCCCACGTTTGGATCTTCTTTCGGCAAACTGCCGACGTTGCGCGGGTGGTTGTAGTGCTCGATAACTTTATCTGAGTACGCCATTTGATTTACTCTCCCTCAAGTTAGATGCTGTCTTCCAAAACTTCGTCACGAAATCAATTCTTTTTAGTGCTCAGAGCTGGCCACGTTCCACTGCATCTTGCTGACGTCAATGCCTTCCTTCGACATTTCGTACAGCGGAGAAAGTTCGCGCAGCCTGCTCACAACTTCGTACATGCGGTTCACTACGTAATCCACTTCTTCTTCCGTGTTAAACCGGCCCAGACCAAATCGGATGGATGTGTGCGCCAAATCTTCGCCAACTCCGAGCGCCTTCAAAACGTAGCTCGGTTCAAGCGTCGCCGAAGTACAGGCCGAGCCGCTCGATACCGCGATGTCGTTGATGCCCATCAGCAGCGATTCGCCTTCGACGAACGCGAAACTCATGTTGAGGTTATTCGGCAGGTGGTGTTCCATCGTGCCGTTGATGTAAATTTCGTCTAGCTTGGCTTCCAATCCTTTTCGCAGGCGATCGCGCAATGCGATCATTCGCACAGATTCCGTGGCCATTTCATTCATACAAATTTCGCACGCCTTGCCGAATCCCACGATGCCCGGCACGTTCAAAGTACCCGAGCGCATGCCGCGCTCGTGTCCGCCGCCATCCAGAATTGCGGAAAGCTGTACGCGAGGATTTCGTCGCCGCACGTATAGCGCGCCAACGCCCTTCGGCCCGTAAATTTTGTGCGCCGTCATGGAGAGCATATCGACGTTATCTGCCTGCACGTCCACCGGAATTTTGCCGATGGCCTGTACGCCGTCGGAATGCAGCAAAACGCCTTTCTCCTTGGCAATCTTGCCGATTTCCGCGATAGGCTGCACCACGCCAATTTCGTTGTTCGCATACATAATCGAAATGATGATCGTCTTCGGCGTAATGGCTTTGCGTACATCTTCAGGATTCACGCGTCCATCTTTGCCTACGGGCAGATAAGTCACTTCGTAGCCGTATTTTTCCAGACGCTTACAGGTGTCCAGCACCGCCTTGTGTTCGGTGACCTGCGTAATAATATGATTACCCTTCTCGCGATACATTTCCGCCGCGCCCTTCAGCGCCAGGTTGTTCGACTCCGTAGCGCCGCTGGTGAAAATAATTTCTTTCGGCGTAGCGTTAATCAGCCGCGCGATTTGTGCCCGCGCGTTCTCCACGGCTTCTTCCGCCGTCCAGCCAAATGCGTGGTTGCGGCTGGCGGAATTTCCGAAGCGCTCATTGAAATAAGGAAGCATCGCTTCCAGTACGCGCGGATCCACGGGTGTCGTCGCGTGATTATCCATGTAAATCGGTGTCTTAATGGCCATTCCAGCTTCTCCTCAGTTTCCAGTCAAATTGGTGTGGTTCCAATTCTAATGCGCTACCACATCCCCCAAGGTCCGACAAGGTTCTGTTCCCAATTCTGAAATTCTCAACTCTGCATCTGCACAAGCGCCGGTTGCTCCGGCTCTTCGCTCATCTGTGAAATCGTGACAGTTCCCAGCACCTGCATGATGCTTTCATTCACGCGCCGCAAAGGCTCTCGAACGGTGCAGGTCGATGTCTGAAAACATTCCCCGCGATGCGTAGTGCAAGAGGTAATTAGCAGTGGACCATCAATCGCGCTAATCACGTCCAGGGCTGTAATTTCGCTCGGCAACCGCGCCAACCGATATCCCCCGGCAGATCCGTGCTGAGCGGTAACCAGTCCCACTCTCGCCAGCTTCTGCAGCACCTTCGCCAGCAGCGTTGACGAAATGCCATACATCTCAGCAATATCTGACGCACTCTGCGCAGATTCCATTCCGTGCGTCGCCAGGTGCTTCACCGCGATCAATCCGTAGTCCGATTTCTTAGAAAGCTTCAGCATGGCATATACGACTAATTTGGTCGCAATTGAATGCTACGGCACTGCAGGTCGCCTGTCAAGTGCTGTAGCGAAGCGGATGCCCAAGCTCATGGTAGTAATTCGCTCCTGACTTCATGCTCCGCTTCGGACTCAAATTACGACTCATTTGGTCGCATATGTCAAAAGCTTGTCATCGAATCGCCGCAAGTGCGGCTGAACAGTCGTCTATCGAGGTTGAACGGGAAACCGGCGCGACACGAGATTTTTCCCAGAGAGGTACGAACGATAGGATAGAATGGCGCGCGGATGCGCTGGCGACGATGAAAACCGCTCTGGCAATTTACCCGGGATCTTTTGACCCAGTAACGAATGGCCACCTCGACTTAATCGAGCGCGGAACGAAAATTTTTGACCGGCTTGTCGTGGCCGTCCTGCGGAATTCCGAAAAAGATCCGATGTTCACCACCGCCGAGCGCGTTGAAATGCTGCGCGAAGCAACAAAGCAGTGGGAGAACGTGGAAGTGGACGTCTTCGATGGTTTGCTGGTGCAATATGCGCGCCAGCGAAAGGCGCAAGTGATTCTGCGCGGCATCCGTGCGATCAGCGATTACGAATACGAATTGCAAATGGCGTTAATGAATCGCAAACTTGAGCCCCATATCGAAACTGTTTTTATGATGCCAGCCGAAGCGTACAGCTATTTGAGTTCGAGACTCGTCCGGGAAATTTCAAATCTTGGCGGAACGATTTCAGGACTCGTGCCGCCGACGGTTGAAGCACGCCTGAAATCGAAATCGCAAAAGTAATTTATCTCATTCGCAAGGAATTCTGATTCGATGACCAAATTTGCAGATCGCGTTAGCCGAATTTCCAGTTCGCCCACTCTCGCCGTGCTGATGATTGCCGAGCAGTACAAAGCGCGTGGCATTGACATGGTGGATTTCGGGCCGGGCGAGCCGGATTTCCCCACGCCGGATCACATCAAGCGCGCCGCAGTCCAAGCGCTGGAACAAAATTTCACGAAATATACGTCCGCGAGCGGGATCATGCCGCTGCGAGAGGCGATTGTTAAATGGCACGGCGTGCAATTTGGCTCCGACTATGACGCCAGTGAATGTATGTTCAGTTCCGGCGGAAAGCACGCGCTTTTCAATGCACTAAATTCTCTAGTGCAATCGAGTGACGAAGTTCTGGTTCCCGTTCCCTACTGGGTAAGTTTTCCCGACATGGTGAAATATACCGGCGCAACTCCAATCTTTGTGGAAACGCACGCCGACGATGGATTCACTTTGCGCGCATTGGCCGTGGAGCAGGCGATTACTCCGCGCACGAAAATGATCATTGTGAATTCGCCGAACAATCCCACCGGCGTCGTTATTCCTAAAGACGAATACGAGCGCATCCTCGAGGTTTGCGAGCGGCGTGGCATTTGGCTGCTGGCCGACGAGTGCTACTCGCATTTTATCTATAACGGCGGCAAGCCATATTCAATCGCCGGACATGAACGCTCCAAGCCGCACGTGATTGTGGCGGGCTCGCTATCGAAAACATTCGCGATGACGGGCTGGCGCGCCGGCTTCGCGCTGGCTCCGAAACCGGTGATCGAAGCAATGACTCGTCTGCAAAGCCAGTCAACGTCAAATCCAAGTTCCATCACGCAAAAGGCTGCGCTCGCCGCGATGACCAGTCCGATGGACACGGTTGCCGCGATGCTCGCCGAATACGCGAAGCGGCGCGAACGCATCCTTGCGGGCCTGCGCGCAATTCCTGGAATTACTTGCGCAGCCCCGCAAGGCGCGTTTTACATGTTCCTAAATGTGTCGAAACATCTGGGCCGCAGCGGCGGTCCAGCTGATGCCCCTGAACTTGCCAAACAACTTCTTGAAAAAGCGCATGTCGCTGTTGTTGCCGGAGACGCGTTTGGCGCACCCGGATATTTGCGCATGTCCTACGCCACCAGCATGGAACGCATCGAAGAAGGCTTGCGGCGCATGGAGCGATTCTTCGCCGAGGCCGTTTCAGCATCGTGACCAAAGACTTTCCGTTGCGCCCTTCGCGTCTGGAGCCGATTTTCGTTCCGCGAATCTGGGGCGCGCGAACTCTAGCTCCTCTGTTTCCGGAAAAAACTAAATTATCCGAGCCAATCGGCGAAGTCTGGCTGACCGGCGACGATTGCCGATTCGCGGAAGGACCGTTTGCCGAGCGCACGATTCATGAAGCCTGGCACGAAATGCCAGTCGAATGGGCGGGCACACATTTTAATGCCGACGACTCAGCGCGCGCGGCGTTTCCTCTCCTGGTGAAATTTCTATTCCCCGCCGATAAACTTTCCGTTCAAGTGCATCCCCACGACGAGTATGCGCAGAAACATGAAGCGGCCTCCGGCGGCGTCGGCAAAACGGAAATCTGGTACACGGTCGCTGCGCAATCAGACAGCGAAGTTTTCGGCGGACTGAAACCGGGTATAACTCGCCAGGCGTTTCGTCGAGCGATTGATGAAGGCACGGTCGAAAATTGTCTGACGCGCATTCCCATTACTGCAGGAGACGCGATATTTGTTCCTGCAGGCACTGCGCATACGATTGGAGCCGGCCCAGTGCTCTGCGAAATTCAGCAGAATTCTGACCTTACCTACCGCGTGTACGACTACGATCGCCGGCAGAAAGATGGCACCTCGCGTCCGTTGCACGTGAACAAAGCAATGGACGTACTGAACTTTGAACGGCAACGCGGCGGAAAAGTTCAGCCCGCGCGAGTTCCGGCGCACGGCGGAGAAGTTTCTTACTTTATTGCATGCCGCTATTTTGCTTTGGAGAAATGGCAATTCGCGGCGCCGATTGACCTACATACGGAATCGGAACATTTTGAATTGTGGATCGTGATTGCCGGTCGGGGACGAATCAACTGGGGCGCGAAATCCGGCAGCGGCCACGGTGAATCGGAATATCATCCGGGTGAAGCGTGGTTCGTGCCCGCAGGCCTTGCGTCCTGGCGCATCGTGCCTGCGGCCCGCACAGCAATGCTGCGTACCTATGTGCCGGATCTTGCGAGCTACGCCGCCCAACTTGATGCCATTGGAATTTCCGCGGAGTCCGTCGCGCAAGTGGTGAGACGATAAACGAACTACGGAAAACTTTGTGAGCAAGAGCAAAGAAAGAATTCGCGCGTACGCAGTAATTCTCGCCGGCGGCCGCGGCACGCGTTTCTGGCCTCGCAGCCGTACGCGCATGCCAAAACAACTGCTCAACATCGTTGGCACTAAGACGATGTTGCAGCAAACGGCAGCGCGATTGTCTCCATTGTTTCGTCCCGCGAATCTTTGGGTGATCACAAACGAGGCTCAGGCAGCTGAAGTCCGCAAACAACTTCCACGCGTGCCAAAAACTCAGGTGCTCGCGGAACCGTTTGGACGCAATACCGCTGCCGCGATCGGACTCGCAACGATTCATTTGCGCCACGCGCACGGCGACGCACTGATGGCTGTCTTGCCCGCCGACCACTACATCGCGCAATCCTCAAAATACCGCGCAATTGTTCAGGCGGCGCTCCGCATTGCGTCAGATCCGGGACAAATGACCGTGCTGGGGATTCCGCCGACGCGCCCGGAAACCGGCTTCGGTTACATCGAACGCGGGAATAGTGCTCGGCGCGCTGGAAAGTACCTCGCTTACGATGTCCGCCAATTTACCGAAAAACCGCCGCTCGCGGCAGCTCGACGCTACGTCGCATCCGGACGATATTTCTGGAATGCGGGAATGTTTTTTTGGCGCGTTTCGACTTTCACGGAAAATCTCCGCCGGTATGTGCCAAAGGCGCACGCGGCGCTCGAAGAATTATCCCAGACGATTGGCACGCCTCGTTACGCCCGCATGTTGCGCAAGGTTTATCCCCAGCTTGAAAACATTTCCGTGGACTATGCAATTCTTGAACCGGCTACGCGCGGCACCAAAACGCCAGTCGTTCATGTTTTGCCCGCCGAAATGGGCTGGAGTGACATTGGTTCTTGGCAAGCCGTATACGAACTGGCAGCCGGGCCGGCACGCAGCAATCGCCACGATAAAGACTCTTCCGCAAACATTTCCGCCGGCCCTCACCTCTGTCTTGACGCCAATGGCAATTTCCTCTGGAGCCCGAAGAAATTCGTCGCCGCGATTGGCGTGCATGATCTCGTGGTCGTTGAAACTTCCGACGCTCTATTGATTTGCCCGCGCGATCGAGCACAAGATGTCGGCAAAATTGTGAAATGGCTCGAACAGCAAAAACTTGGTTCTCTGCTCTAACACCGTTGCATATTCAAATCACCAATCTGTATTCGGAACGAGGCCAACCACTTTGGATGTCGTGTCCCGCCGCGAATTGCTTATACTGCATGGGGCCGTCGATCAATTCTGCGGGCTAATGACGTGATGAGCGAAATCCGATTCGGTACCGACGGTTGGCGCGGCATAATCGCCGAAGACTTCACTTACGCAAACGTCCGCTCAGTTGCATCCGCCATCGCGCGATACGTCGTGCGTGCCGAAGATGCGCAACGCGGCGTCCTGATCGGCTATGACAATCGCTTTGGCGGCGAACAATTCGCGCGCGTAGCCGCTGAAGTCATTTCGGCCACTGCAACGCCGGTCTGGCTCGCCACCGAGCCGTGCCCCTCGCCCGCAATTTCTCTTCTAGTGCGCCAGCGCGGTGCAGCGGGCGGTGCGATGATTACCGCCAGCCACAATCCGTGTCGTTGGAACGGAGTGAAGTTCAAAGCCAGCTACGGCAGCTCGCCATTACCCAGCATCGTCGCGCAAATTGAAAAAGAATTGAAAATAGTATTGCGCAAAGGAATTCCCGCACTGCCTCCGCGTCCGGAATTGATTCAGCCGCTCGACGTCCGCACTCCATACCTGGAGGCGATCGAAAAACTCGTCGATTGGGATCGAATAAAAAGCCACAAAGTCCGGCTTCTCGTCGATCCCATGCATGGTGCGGCGCGTGGCCTTCTATGCGAAATCCTGGCGCGTCACGGAATCGCGTGCGACGAAATTCGCGGCACTCGCGATCCGCTGTTCGGCGGCACGAATCCAGAGCCAATCGAGTCTCAACTCGGCGCTTTGCAACGAGCGGTGCGTGACGGCGGATACGACGCCGGCCTCGCCGCTGATGGCGACGGCGATCGCATCGGCGCGGTAGATCGCAGCGGCCGCTTCGTTACGCCGCATCAAATTTTCAGCCTTCTCTTGTGGCACCTTGCGGGAACGCGAAAGTTGTCTGGCGATGTCGCCAAAACTTTTTCATCCACAAAAATGGTGGACAAAATTGCCGCGAAGTTCGGCCGCCAGATCTACGAAGTTCCCATCGGCTTCAAGTACATCTGCGAAATTATGCTCGAGCGCGACATCTTGCTCGGCGGCGAAGAATCCGGCGGCATCGGAACAAAACTTTACTTGCCAGAACGCGACGCCACTGTAACCGCGCTTCTACTGGTCGAGCTAATGGCCTGGCACGGCAAAGGGCTGGGCGATCTGGTCCGCCAGTTACAAAAGGAATTCGGCGAACATCAATATGGCCGCATCGATTTGGATTTGAAGCCGGGACAAAAAGAGCGCGCCATCGAATATTTTTTGCGCATGCAGCCGCAGAAAGCAGCCGGCTCCCGCAAAAAGAAAATATCCCGCTGGCTGGACTGGGAAATTACTCGCAGCGAAAACATGGACGGCGTAAAAATATATCTGGGCGATGTCGGCTGGCTGCTGGTGCGAGCCTCCGGAACCGAAGCGATGCTGCGGATTTACGCCGAAACTTCGCGTCCGGGCACTACCCGGCGTATCCTCGATGAAGCGTCAAAGCTCGTGAAGGGCCTGTGACATCCTTTTCGGCCGCGCGGACATCTCTGTAGCAGCGCAGTTTGAGAATGCCGCATTATAATCAGCAATATTTTTGAGGTACGAAACAATTTTGCGAACGGAGAAAATTGTGAAGCGACGCCTCTACCAGCTCGACGTTTTTACCGGCACTCCATTTGCCGGAAATCCCCTCGCAGTCGTAATTGACGGAGATGGATTATCTTCCCGCCGCATGCTCGATATCGCGCGCGAAATGAATCTAAGCGAAACGGTTTTCGTACAGCAACCCACGAACGCCAAAGCTCTGGCGCGTTTGCGCATCTTCACAACGCAGAACGAACTGCGCCTCGCCGGGCACCCCGTCATCGGCACGTGGTTCTTGCTCGCCCAACTCGGAGTGGTTCCCGCGCAGGAAGGGGCGGTGCACGTGTGGCAGCAAACCGGCGCCGGACTTCTGCCCGTCGAAATTACATTTCACAACGGACGGCCGGTGGGCGTAACAATGTTACAAAAGCCCGCGGAATTTAAACCCTCGCGCCTTTCCAAGCCTGCGCTGATGCGCGCGCTGGGGCTCACCGCCGCCGATCTAAATTCCAAGCTACCCATAGAATCCGTATCTACAGGAATTTTCAATTTAATGTTGCCGCTCACGGATCGCCGCGCTCTGGGCCGCATCCGCTGCGATCCACACGCACTTTTTTCTGCGCTGGGCGGAGTGGACGTCGTCGCTTACTGTTTTGCGCTCGGAAATCGCGGACAGGCTTTCGCGCGCGGCATGCTTCCCTGGTCGTCCTACGAAGATCCCGGCACCGGCTCGGCCGCGGGTTCGCTTGGCGCATATCTTGTGCGCTATGGCAAACTCAGCGTTGGCGAACCACTCGCCATTGCGCAAGGAATTGAAATGGAGCGCTCGTGCCGCATCGAAGTTGCCGTCGAGGAACGCCGCGGAAAACTTTCGCCACGCGTAAGCGGCGCGGCAGTCGTGGTTTTCGAAGGACAGTTAGAAGCGTAAAAATCGGCGCGCGGGAAGTTTAATTCTTCGGCAGAGCTTTGTCGCTCTTCGCATCGGCAATCGCGGCGATCTGTTCCTTAAGGATGGCGTCGAGCACTCCATTAATGAACGACGCGGATTCTTCTGACGAATATTTCTTCGCCAACTCCAGCGCTTCGTTGATCACCACTTTGGGCGGCGTTCCCGTAGCGCGAAATTCTCCGACGGCCAGCCGCAAGATCGCGCGATCCATCGCCGCCATACGTTCCAATTTCCAGTCCGTGGCGTGTTTTTCCAGCAGCGCATCAATCTGCGCTGCGCGCGCTACCGATGCCTCCAGCAATTGATTGGCGAATTCCCGCGTGATGGGTGCGGCTTTCACTCCGCGCCAAAATCCCGCTTCGATTTCCGCGGGCGATTCGTGGCGCATTTCCCACTGGTAAAGCATCTGGTACGCAAACTCGCGGGACTTCCGGCGCAGAGCCATCTTAGCGGCGACCCTTTCGCGATTTCGTACGCGCCTTGGCAGCGGCCTTTATAGTTTTCGTCGTAGTTCCCTGCAGCGTGCGCACAAGACTCGCCATTTCCAAGGCAGCCAGTCCCGCTTCTTGACCTTTATTGCCTTCCCTCGGCCACGACCGCTCAACGGCCTGCTCCATCGTGTCGCACGTCAGCACACAAAAAATAATCGGCACCCCGGTATCCATCTGCGCCAGCTGAATTCCCCGCGCCACCTCGGAACAAATGTAGTCGTAATGCGAAGTTTCTCCGCGCAGCACGCAACCAATCGCGATAATCGCGTTTACCTTCCCAGTTTCCGCAAGTTTCTTTGCGGTCAGAGGAAGTTCAAACGCGCCGGGGACGTGCAACACCTCTACTTGCTTCGCGCCCGCACCGGCCGACTTCAGCGCATCGAGCGCCGCACGCTCGAGCGGCTCGGTAATAGAATTGTTGTAGCGGCTCGTGACGACGCCGAACCGCATACCATCCGCGCGGAATTTTCCTCTGGTTGAATTGGAAGTGAGGTGTGTGACCATCCGGCTTCGCTTTTATTTTCCTTTGAACTGCGCGGCGCGTTTTTCCAAAAACGCGCGCGTGCCTTCGCGCATATCTTCCGTCGCACAACACAACCCAAACAGCGTTGCTTCCAGGAACAGTCCTTCCTCCTGCGGCATTTCCATTCCGTGTTCGATGGCTTCCATCGCGTATTGCACCGCCAGCGGCGCGTTCGCCGCTATTTTCTTGGCCAGCGCTTCGGCTGCGGGCATCAGTTCCGCCAGTTCGTAAACGTGGTTCACCAATCCGATGCGCATCGCCTCGTCGGCGGAAATCATTTCGCCGCACAGCACTAATTCATGCGCCGCACCTTTTCCGCACAATCGCGCCAATCGTTGCGAGCCGCCATATCCAGGCAAAATTCCAAGTTTCACTTCCGGCTGACCAAGTCTCGCGTTGCGCGATGCAATCCGAATGGAACATGCCAGCGCGAGTTCGCATCCGCCGCCCAGTGCGAACCCATTAATCGCGGCAATGGAAGGCTTGCCCATCGTCTCCAGAATTCGCAGCACGCCCTGTCCGAAAATCGACATCTCTTTGCCATCCACCGGCGTCTGCTGCGCCAGTTCATTTATGTCCGCTCCCGCGATGAACGCCTTCTCGCCCGCGCCCGTCAGAATCACTACGCGCACTGCCTCATCGAGTTTCGCCTGCCCCAGCGCGATTAAAAGTTCCTGCATCGTCTGGCGATTCAGCGCGTTCAAAACTTTCGGGCGATTGAAGGTGATGTACGCAATCGCGTCGCGAACTTCGTACAACAAATTTTCGTAATTCATTCGTGGAATCTCCGGTCGGAAATTACGTCAACTTCATCGGCTTCGGATTTTGTGGATCGGTGTAATCGTAAAATCCGCGTCCCGCTTTGCGTCCATTCCAGCCCGCCAGCACCATGCGCTTTAGCAAGGGAGGCGAAGCGAAACGCCGTTCGTGAAATTCGTCAAACATGATTTGCGAAATGTAATATGTCGTGTCCAGTCCGACGAAATCAAGCAGCGTCAGCGGCCCCATCGGGTGCCCGCAACCCAGCTTCATCGAGTTATCAATGTCCACGATGTTTCCGACACCCTCTTCCAGCGCGCGAATCGCATCCAGCAAATACGGCACCAGCAATCTGTTCACGATGAACCCCGTGCGATCCGAGGTCAGCACCGGAGTTTTTCCCAGCTTCTTCGCAAACGCAACCAAATCTTCGTAAGCCTTCGCGTCGGAAGCGATCGTGCGAATCACTTCAACGAGTTTCATCACCGGAACTGGATTGAAGAAATGCAATCCGAAGAAACGGTCCGGTCGCCTGGTCGCCGTCGCCATTTCCGTAATCGAAAGCGACGACGTATTGCTCGCAAAAAGTGTCGCCGGCCCGCAAATCTTGTCCAGCGCGCCATAAAGTTCGCGCTTGATCGGCAGTTGCTCGATAATCGCTTCAACAATTAAATCGCGATCCGCTAAATCCTCAAGCTTCGTTGTGCCACGCAGACGTCCGCGCACTTGATCACGATCCGCCGCCGTCAGCGTTCCCTTCTCCACCAGCCGCGCCAGATTCTTTTCGATGCTCTTCAGTCCCTTCTCAACAAACTCCGGCGAAACTTCGCGCACGATCACGTCGCAGCCTGAGTGCGCCGCCACTTGGGCGATCCCCGCGCCCATCAACCCGCATCCCACCACTCCAACTTTTTCAATCGACATTCAAATTTCCTCTCGTTAAATAGAAATGTTGAATAGTAATGATGCGCTCGAGCGGTTCGGCATTACTGCATCGCTTCAACAATCATCGCAATTCCCTGCCCGCCCCCGATGCAAGCCGTCGCCAATCCATAGCGCAAATTCGCGCGCCGCAATTCCAGCAGCAGAGTCAGAATCAGCCGCGTCCCCGATGCGCCCAATGGATGTCCCAGCGCAATCGCGCCACCATTTACATTCGTCTTCTCGCGATCGAGCGCCAGCCCTTTTTCCACCGCGAGATACTGCGGCGCAAACGCTTCGTTCACTTCCACTCGATCGATCTGCGCAATTTTTAATCCCACCGCCGCCATCGCTTTCTGCGATGCAGGCACCGGCCCTATTCCCATAATTCGAGGTTCAACTCCAACCGTCGCCCAGGAAACAATTCGTCCAAGGGGCTTCCATCCACGAGCATCCGCCGTTTTTGCATGCGTCACGACGACAGCGGCCGCGCCATCGACAATCCCGCTTGCATTTCCAGCCGTCACGATTCCGTCTTTGCGAAACGCCGGCGAAAGTTTGCTCAGCGTCTCAAGCGTAGTTTCCGGTCGGCGGTGATCGTCCACGCTGAACAATTCCGTTTTTCTGCCGACTTTCACTTCGACCGGTACGATCTCATCCCTCATTTTGCCCGCTTGCACTGCCGCTTCGGCAGCTTGCTGGCTGCGCAACGCGTATTCGTCTGAATGTTTGCGCGTCACGCCATACTCCGCCGCAACATTTTCCGCTGTCTCCGCCATGTTGCAGCCGCAATATGTATCCAGCAGCCCGGTCATCAGCGAATCTTCCAATTTCCCTTCGCCGAGCTTGAATCCGTTTCGCGCACCGCGAATTACGTGCGGCGATTGCGTCATATTTTCCATCCCGCCCGCAAGAACAAGCGAAGAATCGCCCAGCAAAATTCGCATCGCCGCTTGCGCGATTGACTCAATTCCCGAACCGCACAGGCGATTCACCGTCACTGCCGGAGTTTCCACTTTCAATCCGGCTTTCAACGCGACGTGCCGCGCGCCGTAAAGCGCATCGGCACTGGTCTGCATCACGTTCCCAAAAATCGCGTGATCGAATTCCGTGGGATCCGCTCCCGCGCGCCGGATTGCTTCGCGCGAAGCCGCCGCACCCAATTCAATCGCGGAAATATCTTTAAACGCTCCAGTGTAACGCGCCATTGCAGTGCGCGCTCCGGCCACTATGACGACATCTGTAGGAATCATTCCCGGGCTCCGTTCCGTCCAGGTTTCTTTGGAAGTCTTATTGTAATGCACTATGCTATGGAATCCACTACGCTTCGGAATCTACTGCCGTTCGGAATTTTCTACGCCTTGGAACTTGTCAGCGAAACCACCGAATCACCCCCGCGCTTTCTGGCTTCTTCCAAACTCGATTCGGCTCGGTTAATTAAATCCGTCACAATGTCTTCCGTATCGTAATCCACTCGCGCGATTGCCTCAACCACGCCAGCGCTTACCGTCATTCGCAGCGCCGACTCGGTGTTTTCTTTTCGGCCGTTCACCACAGCCTGGCGCATTTTCTCAATCATTCCAAGCGCCCCGGCCAATGTTGTATCGGGAAATACAAATGCCAGAGACCATGCCGTATATTTCACCGCCAGATCCGTGACCCGGACGAGCGGCAACACTGCGCGCGTAATTTGCTCGAGAAAATTTTCGACCAGAGCTTCTCCCTGTTGCCGGATCAGATCCGGCCCGCTATCAATTTGCAATATCGCGACAGAAAGCGAAGCGTCCTGCGTTTTCGCGCGTTGCGCTTCGCCTAGCAGACGATCCGTATACGCGCTCCGCGCCAGCAGACCGGTGCTCCGGTCGCCCACCGTCATCGTTCGCACCAACGAGCGAAGCCGCGTGTGGCTTACTCCCTGCAACATCTGATCTCCCACCGTCTGCAAAAAATATGATTCGTTCGGTTTCCATTTGTGTGGTTCGCCGTGACCGGTAAGGATCACTCCCGCGGGCGCTTGCGTTTCTTTATCCATCAACGACACGCCCAGAGCAGTCGCCAGTCCAACTTCGCCCAACATCGGCGCTGCCGCCACATCCAACGGCAATCCGCCCATCACATCCGGTGCGGCGCGCTCCAATTGCGATACCAATCGCATCACCTGGCTCGCCGAAAAAGGCCCAACTCCTGCCGCGCAAAATTCCGCTGCAAGTTGAGGCGGCTGTCCCGGCTCTCCAACAACGGCGATGCACCGCGTGGCGCGCAAGTGTTTTCCAATTTCATTTACGGTGTAACTCAACATCGCTTTCGGACTCGTCTGACGGTAAATGTTCTGTCCAATTTCCGCAATTTTCGCCAGATCGCGCAGCGTTTCCTGGGTGAATATTCCGGACGACGGAGAAGGCGCCACTGGAGTTTCCCGCGGCTCCTCTTCATCCAAATCCGCTCGCACAGATTTCGGTTTCGCTACCAGCCGTTCCGCCGCTTCACCGCTTGCTCGACGCGTCACGCCTTCCGGCCACCAGCCTGCCATCTCGCACAAGCCCAGATAGCGCTCGTTCGTCTGTGATTCGTACGGAAATACTTCGGCAACTTTCTGTAAACGCTCAACCGCCTTCGGTTGCAGAGAATATTGAATAAAAATTTCGGCCTGTACCAGCAAATCATCCAGAGCCGCGGAAGAAATGCCCCCGGCTTTCTCCCCGGAAAGGTTTTCATTTCCGTCGCTGTCCGCGTCGCCTTGCGAAAGCGTAACGCCCAGCCGCGACGCCACGCGCAGCAGATAATCTTTGTCCGCCAAACCATTCAACCGTTCCAGCCGCTGCTGGTTGCGGAAATCGTACGGGTCAATATCCACCATGCGATCCAGCGTGTCGCACGCGCCCTTCATGTTGTCGTTTTCCAGATACGCGTCAAAAAGTGTTACCAGCGTCTCGAAGTAACGCGCCTCGCGGTTCATCCCGCTGTAAACCAGGCTCCAGAATTCTATAATTGGCAGCGAACGTGGATTCGCCTCCGCAATGTTATCCAACCGCGTCGCAAAAGCGTTGTCGTTGCCCGCGTCGTGAAACCGTTGACGCACCGCGGTCAGAACTTCTACTGCTTTATCATCCTTGCTTTCCGCCCCGTAGTGTTCCGCAACCTGGAAAAGCAATGCGTTATCGCCGCCGGCGGTTTCGTAATACTCTTCGAGTATTGCCCGCGCGCGATCCACTTGTCCGGCCCGCAGCAGCGCCTCTCCAAAACATTTTGAAAACGTCGGCGAAGGCTGCTCCGTCGCCGCAAAAGACTCAAGCGCCGTTACCGCAAGCCCTGCTTCGCTGGACATCATCAGCGCCTGCGCGTAAAGCAGCGCAACATCTCGGTCGTCGGGCACTGCCTGATTTGCGGCGGCCAGCCGCGCAATCGCTTTCTGCGTTTCGCCCGCTGCCAGCGCCAGTTGTCCGGCGCGAACGTAACTTCGCGCTGCGACCGCACCCTTACCGCGCTTTTCCGCCAGTTCCGCCAGCGAAATTTGCCGCTCCGCATTTGTCGGATCGAGTTCCGCCACTTGCTCCAGACACCGCAGCGCTTCGTCCTCTTTCCCCTTCGACATGAAATGTTCCGCGGCAACGGAAAAATGTTCGATGGCCTCGCCCACCTTGTTCTGCCGCTGCAATGCCAGCGCGTAACGCGCTTGACGCTCCGGCGGCTGTTCGCTCGAGCGCAAAAATCGCGTGTACAGCGCCGCCGCTCTTGGTTCCTCGCGCGAATCGGCCAGCCGGTCAAACAGCAAGCCGTAATAATTTGCCGCGCGCACCGGATCATTTTGTTGGATGAAAAGATCGCCGAGCGCTTGCATCGCCTCGCTGTTGGTCGGAGCCGCCTGCAACACCGCCTGATACGCCGCAATCGCGTCGGCAGTCTTGCCTTTCTCAATGGCGCGTTTCGCTCGCTCGAGTTGTTTTTCTACTTCGGAGGCCATAGCCTAAGTTTGCTTCCTGTGAGCCGTGCAGAAACGCATTTCCGCCGCACACACTATGCGGATCAAACGCAAATCTCTATCTACTATATAACGCCCGTGAAACCCTCGCCACCGCGCAGCGAATCTGTTGTGTCGCATTTGATGACACAACTGTATTTATCGATAGAATCAACCCAAAACTTTTGATATCTCAGGAGTGGAGGAGAACTGTCAACTCGCGCCGCCCTGCGCGGTTTTTTTGTTTTCTGACCTTCTCGCATAGCCCACGATCTCGGTAGCTCAGGTTTTTAGACCTGAGGCCTGTCCCCCCGAACGATGGTCCCTTGCACCTCAGCAACTCACTTGCTCATCCGCGGCGCTACCCCTATCATCGCCGCGGCTTCAGATATGTTCGCGTCGCCGCGTTGAACGATCGCTTCGTCCCGCGAACGTGATCACGCAAACAATTCGTACAACACTCAGAATGGACACAGCCAACATAAAACCCGAAGACTTCCGCGGCAATTGGATTTTTATTGTTCTGCTCGTCCTGTTCGGCACCGTACTATTCGCCACCGCCTTGGGCATGGTCGTTTTGATCTTCACCATGGCCTTCCCGCTGCACCATTACATGCTCAGCCGGGCGCTCCACGTCTTCGGTTGGGGGTTTGGCAGCCTGGCTACCGCGTTTTCCGGCAGGGCCATGTGGATCCAAGCCGTACAAATGGCGCACTATGTAGCTCACCTTGACATTCGTAGCTTGGATTTTCGTTTCGGCTCGAAGCATCATACGCGAGACATTTTTTTCGCGTGGAACCAGATCGCCGCGGTCCAGCACAAACGTACGCCGGGTGGCCAATCCTATTGCGTCGTGGGGAAGGACAAGCGCTCGGTAGAATTCACCGCCTTCATCTTCTTCCACCCGAAAAAATTGGCCCTCCAAATCGCCGCTCACATCAACCAATCCCTGCAGGAAATAAAATTGTAGAAAATGCGGCGGCGCGCGGAAACACAACTTGACGGGAATCACGGGAGAAAATATGACAACGAACAGAGCAGTTGTAACCGGCCTCGCAGTGGCACTCCTCGCCACAGCAGCAATTCCATCTGCCAACGCCAGAAACACGCCGCAAAACGGAGCACCAGCGTCCGCCAAAATTCTCCTAGTTTCTGCTCTCGTTTCCCTCGCTGCCACCGGCACAAGAGTCGTCACCATTGCGGATCCCGTATTCGGCATGACCGCCTCTACGCTGACCATCCCGGACAATTGGATTTTTCAGGGTGACGTGATTCAAGGAACATCTTGCGTTCCCGCGCCGCTACCCCTTTTCCGCATGTCCAGCCCCGACGGACTCACCGGCGTGAAATGGTTTCCGCGCATGGATTGGGCGTGGTCGGAAAATCCAAACCTGCCCGCCAAATCCATCTCTTCCGATTGCCTGCCCTACAAAAACGGGATAACGGCTTCCGATTTCTTGAAATACATGATTAACATTTTGAAGTTTGAATACGTCAAGGACCTGCCTGCCAAAAATCTTGAGGCGCTTCAGAAAACCGCAGTCGCTAATAATACGAAACTGATGACCAACACCGTTGACGCCGCGGACTTCCAGGTCCGCTACCACATCAATCAGATCGAAATTGAAGAGCACGTGAATGCCGTCGTAATGTGTTCAACCGACAAGACCTCCGCGAAAGCAACCGAGCACACTTGCAGCGCAACTCTTGGCCGCAGCTGGGCCCCGCAGGGCCAGTGGTCCGAAGGCACATTCGTTTTCACCCAACATTCTTTGGCCATCGATGAAAAATGGAACAGCATTTTGTACTGGTATGCGCACCGCACATCCGAGGACATAGCGCAAGAAAGAATGGCACGAATGGGCAATTTGGATGAATCGGGGCGCCGAAGAGACCACGCGCGGTATTTGGCGACTCTTCAGGGACAAGCGTTGCGCAAAAAACAGTATCAAGAATTTCTGGATTCGATGCACCCCAACACGGACATATCCGCGCAACGAACAAGCCCCAGCGCCACATCCAGCGCTGCTGGCATGCTCGATGATTGGTGCGACTACTCCTTAGACAAAGAGAAAATCCACGCTTTCATGATTGGCGAGCCAACCAAAGATCCCCTCGACTTCAACTATTCCTGGGTCAATGAAAAAGACGATCGAGTCCAAACCAAAAATCTAAACGGCAACCCAAACGGCAGCGGCACCGGCAACTGGACCGTCCAAGTCAATGACCACTAAGAATAACGTTCATTATTCTCGGTTTACCAAGTTACGCGCTAGACGCTTAATTCTTTAGAGATTGATCCTAATTCTCACGCTCTGCGCCCGTAAGTCGTTTAAAGTCATGTTCTTACAAGAACATGCGGGCAGTGGGAAGGACGCAGTCATAGAAAATCGTTGAGTCCTTTATTTGAAATACATACGTGGGGTGGTACCCGCTAAGTCCTGTATTTGCAATACATACAGGAAAATAGGGATTTATATACTTGAGTCCCAAACCTCTCTATAAGTTAAAAACCTTGACAAACAGCAAGCCTTGCTGTACACTTCGCAAATGCTCAACTGTCCGCATTGTGGAAAAGCAATTTCAGACGCCATCGTAACTGCCCATTCAGGTAGTATCGGCGGCAAGAAAACAGCTAAACGCGGCTCTGCCTATTTCAAAAAGATAGCGGCCATGCGAAAAACTCATGCGGGCGGTAGGCCGAAGAAGGTAAGTTAGTTTGATTCCGATTGACGTTTCTCAAGTTCCCGCCGAAAAACTGTCCCATCCTAGTTTTCCTGGTCTTCGTGCCGAAATGGAACACGCTCTAACTCAACAAAAGTGGATTAGTGCTTTCTGCATTCACGAAACGGGACACATAATTTATCTCACCGAATTGGGAGTAACAGAATTCAGCTATTCTGGCCCAACAATTGTTTACGACACTCAAAAAGATGATTTTGATGGCTTTATTGCAGCGGTTACGCCGTCAATGACAAATATTCCTGAAAACAGCGATCCTTATCGGCGAATTGCTACGTTCGCCAAAGCACAAGCGGCAGGCAGAACTTTTGCAAGGCGTCTGACCGGAGCATCCGACGCGGTTTCTTCGGTTTCCTATCGGTTTGTAAAACAACTTGGCTGGTAACTAATCTTAGAGTGTGCCGTGCTCCTTGGGGGCTGGCATACCCGCCTTGTTGATAATTTCGCGAGTTTCCACAATGATCGCGGTGCGCTGCTCGTTTAGCTGGGTAATGTCGGCGTCGTTCGCGGAATCTTTAACCTGTTTGGTAATTATTCGGTATTCCTGTTGGAGCAAATGAAACCGTTTCTCGTAAGGTGTCATTTGCTAAGCATAATTCAGTGCTTTACCGGAATGCTGTTCTGGTTTGCACACATCTCACTGGAGAGCGTTCTAAGTGCCCCGCATTGTAACTAACTTCGGACATTTTTTGTGGATGATTCCTCCCACTATCTCCCATCACTTCCCGCGATTTTCCGCCACTGGGACTTAAGTATATAAATCCCGGAAAATAGGGGGCGGGGTGCGCGGGTTAACAAGAATACAGGGCTTCCCAAAACAGTCCTCGATCGTCGCCTTCGGTGCCGCAGACTCGCGCTATATCTAATTAACTATTCAGGGAAGGTTCGCGACGACGAAGTTCTTCGCGCACCCAACCTCTAAGCTGAGGAGCATCGCGCCATCCGTTGGCCCAACTTCGCAATCTATGGCAGACTAAAACATTCTGGATCGCCCGAAAGACCTTCCTGCGGGCTATACCGTGCCAGAGCGAGTTCATGGATCCCAGATTCATACGAAATTTCTGCATCATCGCGCACATTGACCACGGCAAGTCCACGCTTGCCGACCGTCTGCTCGAACTTACCGGCGCGCTTTCTCAGCGTGAGATGACCGAGCAGGTTCTCGACTCAATGGACCTTGAGCGGGAGCGCGGCATCACCATCAAAGCGAAAAGTATTCGCCTGCACTATCAAGCCAGAGACGGAAATACCTATCGCATGAATTTAATTGATACGCCCGGCCACGTGGATTTTTCCTATGAAGTTTCGCGCGCTCTTTCCGCGTGCGAAGGCGCGCTGCTCGTTGTGGACGCCAGTCAGGGCGTTGAAGCGCAGACCGTAGCCAACACTTTTCTTGCAGCGCAGCACAACCTCACCATCATTCCGGTGATCAACAAAATTGATTTGCCCGCCGCGAATCCCGAATCTGCGCGCGAACAAATTGAAAGTGTCCTCGCCATTCCCGCCGCGGACGCGCTGCTCATCAGCGCGAAAAGCGGCCTGGGCGTTCAAGATGTCCTCGAAGCAATCGTTACGCGCGTTCCCGCTCCGGTCGGTTCGTCTGAAGCTCCTCTGCGCGCGCTGATTTTCGATTCCTGGTTTGACGCCTACCGCGGCGCCGTCGTTCTCGTCCGCGTTATGGAAGGACGAATCACGCGCGGCATGAAAGTGAAGCTTTGCTTTAACGAAGAAATTCACGAAGTCGAATCGCTCGGTGCGCTTACGCCGAAGCCGATTGTGCTCGACGAACTAGCCGCAGGCGACGTGGGATTTCTCGTCGCCAACATTAAGCAAGTGGCGGACGCTCGCGTGGGCGATACGATCGTCGAAATCGGCCGGCCCGCCGCGCCGCTACCGGGATTTGAGGCCATCAAGCCCATGGTTTTCGCCGGACTTTTTCCCGTGAACGCCACCGACTACGAACCGCTTCGCGATGCGGTTGGCAAATTGCAATTGAATGACGCCGCTTTTTTCTACGAGCCGGAAAACTCCGTCGCGCTAGGATTCGGATTTCGCTGCGGATTCCTCGGCCTCCTCCACTTGGAAATCGTACAGGAGCGCCTGGAACGCGAATTCGGAATCAATCTGATAACCACCGCGCCTTCCGTGCGCTATCGCATCAGCAAAACAAATTCCGGCGCAATGATTGAAGTGAATAACCCAACCAAATTTCCGGAGCCCAACGAAATTGACAAGATCGAAGAGCCAATCATCCGCGCCATGATCATCACCTCCGAAGAATCCGTCGGCGGAGTTCTGCAACTCTGCGAGGATAAGCGCGGCGTGCAGAAAAACTTCGAGTATCTTTCACCCACGCGCGTCATGGTCACATACGACTTACCGCTGAACGAAATTGTTCTCGATTTTTACGACCGCCTGAAAAGCGTGTCCCGCGGATACGCTTCTCTCGATTATCAGCTAGAGGGATATCAGGAATCCGATCTCGTCAAACTCGACGTCCTCGTCGGCGGCGAGCCAGTGGACGCGCTCACTCTCGTTTGCCATCGCGATCAATCCTACGAACGCGGCCGCGAGTTAGTCACTCGACTGCGAAAACTAATCCCGCGGCAAATGTTTGAAATCCCCATCCAAGCCGCCATCGGAAGCCGCGTCATCGCTCGTGAAACCGTAGCCGCCATGCGCAAGAACGTTTTGGCAAAATGCTACGGCGGAGACATTTCGCGCAAACGCAAACTCTTAGAGAAACAAAAAGAAGGCAAACGCCGCATGAAGCGCGTAGGCCGCGTGGATATTCCCCAGGAAGCATTCCTAGCGGTACTAAAAGTTACGGGCGCCGAAGAAGACGATTAATGCGTTCATCTTTCTCCGCTTTTCTTAGCGCCCTCTGCGACTCTTCGGTGAATCGCCCCTGTCCGTATCAAGAAGTAGAACCGGCTGGCGCAGATCTTTCTTTTCGGGTCTGCGTGCCGAAATTTCGCGCGTAAATCTCACGACGCCGGCTCAGTCCGCTTTACATCCGCAACCAACCGACCGCGCGCCAGACGCACGGAAATCTCATTTCCGGCCGCAACCTGTTCCGCGCTCCGCACCACGTTCCCGGCCGTATCATAAATAATCGCATATCCGCGATCCAGTACTCGCAGCGGGCTTCTTTCTTCGAGCTGCAGCACCAACCGCTCGAATCTCTGCCGCTTCGCGACAAGAAATCTGTCAATTCTCATCTGCAAATTGCTCGCACTGTGCGACGACCGCAATCGCATCGCTGCAAGCCGCGCACGCAAATCGTAAGCCGCCACGCGAGCACGCGCTTCCGTAAATCGCTCGCGCAGCGAGTCCAGTTTCCCGCGCAAGGCATCGCCGAGCCGCAGCGCGAGTTCGTCCGCACGCTGCCGGTACTGACGCACCAAATCCTCCGCGCGGCGAAAAGCCTGATCCCGCACCAGATCGTGCAGCCGCTCTTTCCGGCGCATAATCAAGAACCGAATTCTATCGGCCATGCTCTCCTGCAGCTGCACAATTTGCCGGTCCAACGCCTCGCGCGTTTGCAAAACAATTTCCGCCGCGTGCGAAGGCGTTGACGCGCGCACGTCAGCCACAAAATCGGCAATTGTAAAGTCCGTCTCGTGGCCAATGGCCGAAACAATTGGAATTCCAGACACAGCAATCGCGCGCGCGACCTTTTCTTCGTTGAAAGCCCACAAATCTTCCAGCGAACCGCCGCCGCGAGCCAGAATCGCAACATCCACCAGCAGGCTCGCCGCAGAACGGGAATTAAAATATGTCAGCGCGTCAACAATATCTTCCGCCGCTCCTTCGCCCTGCACGCGCACCGGATAAATCATCACGCGCACATTTGGAAATCTGCGGCGCAGAATCCGCAGAATGTCGCGCAAGGCCGCAGCGCGCGGTGACGTGATTACTCCGATTCGCAGCGGCAGCATCGGCAGCGGCTTCTTCCGCGCCAGATCGAATAATCCTTCCGCCGCCAGTTTTTTCTTTAGCTGTTCAATCGCGAGTTGCAGCGCGCCGAGGCCGACCGGCTCAATATTCTCAACGTAGATCTGATATTCGCCGCGCGCCTCGTAAACACTGATGGAACCGCGCACTCGCGCCTTCAATCCATCTTCTGGCCGAAATTTCAGCCGCTGCGCGGTCGACCGGAAACAAACGCACTTGACCTGCGCCTTTTCATCCTTCAGGGTGAAATAAAGATGCCCCGATTGCGCATCGCGGAGATTTGAAATTTCGCCTTCCACCCACACGCCGGCAAACGCCGCCGCAAGCAGTTCGCGGATACGTCCCGTCAGCTCGCTGACGGTCCAAATCTTGCGCTCGGGAATCAAATTGAATTGAAGCTGTGACGACACGCAAATGTCCTTAGCGACGAAGCCACGAAATCAGCCAGAACAGCGCACTCAGGATAACGCTCAAAACGATGCACGTCACGACCGGAAAATAGAGGCTTCCGTGCTTCCCTTCCCAGGAAATGTCTCCGGCCAATCGTCCCAGCCGAAATGGAAGCCTGCCGGAGAAATAAAGGAATGCGCCAACCGCGAAGAGCAGCACACCACCGATGAGAAGCAACCGGCCGAGTTCGCGCGCTGGCGTCATGCGGACATCTTACTCGAATCCGGAGACTGCAGACGCGCATGCACCTGCGGACGGTGAATTCGTCCGCGCGTTAACGACATTCGATATATGCTGTTTAAGATTTTGGACCCTGCCAATCCTTCCCGGCCTGAACGTCAACGGAGAATCTAATGAATACTAAGTTGGTGATAGCGGTACTTGTTGTGGCTGCAGTTATTGCGGTGGTTGTGTGCGGGAATCGCGGGATTTCCAACGACGCTGTGAACGCGGCGGGAAGCTTTCCCTCGGCGGGAAATGGAAACAGCGGAGCGGCGCCCACCCCAACGGACTTTGGCCCGATGAAGACCGTCGAAATCATTGATCCGATGTTCAAAATGCCGGCCTACACCATGTCGATTCCCAAGAGCTGGAACTTTGAAGGAACAGTCCTCTACGGGCCAGGTTGTCTCGCTGAATGGTTTTCAGTGGCATATCGGGCTTACAGTCCCGACATGCTTTACGGCATTCAAGCGATGCCATCCGCCGACTTTTTTTGGGCTGATGATCCCCGCGCCATGCCGACGGGGCCGGATTGCAAGAATTTGCAGCCAATGTCCGCCGCGGATTACGGCAAGCTCGTTTCGATCCGGATGCGTCCAGGGTCGGAAATAGATTCTGTTGAGACGTCTCCGAATGAAGCAGCCGCCCAGGCGAGTATCGACAAGAAGAATCAATCTCTGGCCGCACAGGCTGCTTCCGTCGGCAACCGCAACCCGTCCAAATATAAGGTGGAGATCAAACGCCTGCACCTCCACTACAACTTCAACGGTCGCCCCGAAGAGGAAGAATTGAATATCGCGATGTCCGTTGGTGACCTCCCGAACTCGACGATAGTCAGCAAGCCGAGCCAGGCGATGCAGCTTGCAATAAAACATCGCATGGCTTCAAGCGTGCTCGTATCCGGATCGCGAACTCCTCAAGGACAGTTTCAAGCGCACGCCGACGCAATTCGGGCCATCGGCATGTCCATAAAGCTCGATCCGGAGTACCAGTCAACATTCAATGCCTACCTTCAGAACAAGAACAACCGCTCGATCGCTGGATCGTGGGCGGTTACACACGCCATTCTCCAGAAGGGTGCGCAAGAACAAGCGCAGAGGACCCAGCAAGCGCAAGCGTTCATTCAGAACATGCAGCAGCAAGGAGATGTCCGGCGACAGCAGTTCAACGCGGATATGGACCGGAAAAGCGCACACGCACAAGATGTTTCCGACTACCTTCTCGATCAACAACTGTATGTGAATCCGACTACTGGAGAAAAGACCATGGCGAGCAACCAGTACAACAAAACCTACACGAACGGGAGCGGACCGGGCGAAGTCATTGTGCAGACAAACACTTACAATCCCAACGGATTACTTCTGGGGAACTGGACTGAATTGCAGCCCATCAAGCATTAACGTAGAGCCGTTGGCGAGGCCTGGCAAATGCGCGACGGGTGGACCGTTCTTGTGCAACGAGGGTGAGGATTTTGTTTTGTGGATTGGCGTCGTGTCAGCTATGGGACCGGACAGTCGTTGAATCCCCTACCCTTTCCCGCAGAGAGGTGATCATGCGCCAGTCGGCAACTTCGCGCCGCGAGTTTAGAATTTCTATAGGTATTACAGCTCGCAACTCTGTTAGGATGATTTGATCGGCTTGCGCGTCTCGCCGAACCCGCCAGAATCCGGGCTCTTCTCGTCCCCGCCCGGAACATCTGTACCCCGCATGGCCTCACCATCCGGCAAAAAAAGAAGGACATGAAAATGAAAAGCAAATTACTGACCGACTTGATCGCCGCGGCATTCGCGGTTGCGTGTATCGCAACCGCGCGTAGTGCAGGTAACTCAACTGTTTCGGGTGCTTCTACTTCCGCGGTTTCCGACGCGTCATCTGGCGCGCCCGCGACGCCCCCGGCGACTGACTCTGGCCCAATGAAAACGGTCGAAATCATTGATCCGATGTTCAACATGGTCGCGTACACCTTATCAATTCCCAACAGCTGGAATTTTGAAGGCACCGTCCTGCACGGACCCGGCTGTCTCACTGAATCGGTGGCTGTTGTATTTCGGGCTTATAGTTCAGACATGCTTTACGGCGTTCAGATGATCCCGACCTCTGGTTTTTTCTGGGCTGATGATAAGCGTGCCTTGCCCGAGGGTCCGGCCGGCAAGATCCTTCAGCCGATGTCCGCCGGGGACTACGGCAAACTCATTGTCATCCGGATGCGCCCCGGTTCGGTAGTTGATTCAGTCGAGCCCGATCCGGATGAAGCGGTCTATCAAGCGGCTGTCGAGAAAAGTAATCAAGCGCTGGCCGCGCAGGCCGCGTCCATGGGCAGCCGCAATCCCGCCAAAGCCAGGGGGGAGTTCAAACGCATTCACATCCACTATGACCTCAACGGCCATGCCGAAGAGGAATGGCTCGGTGTCTCGATGTCCGTCACGAATTGGCCGGTTTCTGTAAATGTCAGCCCGCCGGGAAAGCTCATGCAGCTTGCGATGAAACAAAGGTATCAGTCGCTCCCGATCGTAAGTGGGGCGCGAACTCCGCAAGAACAATTGCAAGCACACGAGGCGGCAATAAAGGCCATGGGCAATTCTTTTAGAGCCAACCCGGATTACACGGCAAAATACGCCGCCTACATGCAGGACGCTACGAACAAATCCATTGCAGCGTCATGGGCGGTCACGAATTCCATTCTTCGGATTGGCGCACAAGAACAGGCACAGAGGACGGCGCAGTCGCAAGCGTTCATTCAGAACATGCAAAAGCAGGGTGACGCACGCAACGCGGCGTTCCAGGCGCACGAGGATCAACGCACCGCTGGTGTAGCGGATTTCAACGCGCACGAGGCTCAGCGTAGCGCGCATGCCGCGGATGTTTCCGACTACCTGCTGGATCAACAACTCTACGTGAACCCGACCACCGGAGAAAAATCAAAGCAGAGCAATCAATATAATCACACGTACTCAAACGGAACCGGCCCGGGCAGCGCCGTGGTGCAGACAAACAGTCGCAACTCCAATCCCAATAGCGTGCTCGTGGGAAATTGGACTGAATTGCAGCCGATCCATCACTAGCACTGGCGGAAACGCGATCGCGAAGTTTCTCGAAATGCAAAGCCCACTTCTCGGATGCATCGGGAAGTGGGTTTTGTGGTTTTGGCGTACTAATAGAATCTTCGCGCGCTGCTACAGCTCCATGCCAGCGAAAAGGTAGCTGATTTCAAACGCCGCAGTTTCCGACGCGTCCGATCCGTGCGTGCAATTGTTGCCGATGCTCGTGCCCAGGTCACGACGAATCGTGCCCGGCGCCGCTTTCGCAGGATCCGTGGCGCCCATTGTTTCGCGCCATTTCAAAATTGCGCCGTCAGCTTCCAGAACAATCAGAACACACTTGCCGGAGCTCATGAAGTCCGTCAGCTCTCCAAAAAAAGGGCGTGCTTTGTGGACGGCGTAAAATCCTTCCGCTTCGGACTTGCTCAAACTCGCGGACTTGATCGCCAGTATCGAAAATCCCGCCTTGTGAATGCGCGAAATAATTTCGCCCGTCAATCCGCGCTTTACGGCGTCCGGCTTAACAATCGCTAATGTTCGCTCCAATGCCACAATTTCCTCCCGGGGTGAATGAATGATTTCTGTCTTCGACTCATCGCTTCTTTTTCGTGGCCGACTTCGCCTTCGCTTTACTCATCGCGGCTTTCTTCGCCGGCTTCGCCGCCGCTTTCTTCGCGCTCGATTTCCGCGCCAGCGCTGCTTGCATCATATGACCAATTTCCGCCGGACTTTGGACGGTGCGAATTCCCGCGGCTTCCATCGCCTTATACTTTTCCTTCGCGGTGCCCATTCCGCCGCTGATGATCGCGCCCGCGTGCCCCATCCGACGCCCCGGAGGCGCCGTTTGTCCGGCGATGAATCCGACCACCGGTTTTTTCACGTGCACGCGAATATATTCCGCGGCGGTTTCCTCGGCGTTTCCGCCAATTTCGCCAATCATCACGATGGCTTCTGTTTCAGGATCCTCATTGAACAATCGAATCGAGTCCAGGAAACTTGTGCCGATAATCGGATCGCCGCCAATTCCAATGCAAGTGGATTGGCCAATTCCCAGTTTCGTCAACTGGTTCACCGCTTCGTACGTCAGAGTGCCGCTGCGGCTCACCAGCCCCACGCGTCCCTGTTTGTGAATTCTTCCGGGCATAATTCCGATCTTGCATTTGCCCGGCGAAATAATTCCCGGGCAATTCGGGCCAATTAGACGCGTCGCTCCGCCGCGTAGCACCGCGGCAACGCGAACCATGTCCAATCCCGGAATTCCTTCGGTGATGCAAACCACGAGAGGCAATTTGGAATCCGCGCCTTCCAGAATTGCATCGGCGGCAAACGGAGGCGGCACAAATATTACCGAAGCATTCGCGCCGGTCGCTTTCACCGCTTCAGCGACAGTATTAAAAACCGGCACGCCGAGATGTTTTGTTCCGCCTTTGCCCGGCGTAACTCCGCCAACAACTTTCGTGCCGTACGCGATCATCTGCTCCGCGTGAAAACTTCCTTCACGCCCGGTCAATCCCTGCACGATGACGCGTGTTTTTTCATTTACGAGAATGCTCATCGCGCACCCCCGGCTTTACGAGCCAGCGCGACAATTTTTTCCGCGCCATCTTTCATTCCGTCGGCAATCGTGAAGTTCAGTTTCGATTCGCTCAAAATCTTTTTTCCTTCCTCCACGTTCGTTCCTTCCATCCTCACCACCACCGGCACGGTGATTCCCAACTCGCGCGCCGCCGCAACTACTCCTGAAGCAAGGACATCACAGCGAAGAATTCCGCCGAAAATATTGATGAACACGCCTTTCACTGCGGCGTCGCTCATCAAAATACGAAATGCATTCTTCACCTGCTCCGCGCTCGCTCCGCCGCCAACATCCAGAAAGTTTGCCGGTGATCCGCCCGCGAGCTTGATGATGTCCATCGTGGCCATCGCCAGACCCGCGCCATTCACCATGCAGCCCACGGTTCCATCCAGCTTGATGTAATTCAAATTGAATTTTGACGCTTCAACTTCCAGCGGATCTTCTTCGTCGATGTCGCGAAGTTCTTTCAGTTCAGGATGGCGATACAGTGCGTTGTCGTCAAAAACCATTTTCGCATCTAACGCTACAAGCTTCCCGTCGCCGGTCACGACCAGCGGATTAATTTCTACCAGCGACGCGTCCGTCTCTATCACTGCCCGATACAGCGCCTTAAAAAACGGCGCTGCATTGGAAATTGCGTCTCCCGTAAGACCCAGTCCAAACGCCAGCTTCCGCGTTTGGTATGGTTGGAATCCCACGGCTGGATCAATTCGCTCGCGCAGAATCGCTTCGGGATTTTTCGCCGCCACTTCCTCAATTTCCATTCCGCCCGAGGCGCTGGCCATGAAAACAGGGGCTTCAGCCGCGCGATCCACGACTACGCTCAAATAAAGTTCGCGCTTAATGTCCAATCCTTCTTCTACCAGCAAACGTTTTACAGTTTTCCCGGCGGGGCCGGTCTGCGCGGTCACCAAAGTCATTCCCATAATTTCCGAAGCAAGCTGGAGCGCTTCTTCACGCGACTTCGCCAACTTCACGCCACCGCCTTTACCGCGCCCGCCAGCATGTATTTGCGCTTTTACGACAACCACTTTCGTGCCCAACTTTTCCGCGGCCAAACGGGCGTCGTTGGCGTTAAAAATAACAATGCCGCGCGGAGTGGGTACACCGAACTTTGCCAGAATCGCCTTGGCCTGATATTCGTGAATCTTCACGCGCGCTCCATCAGTGTTAGAATTTTGTGGAATGTAAAACATGTAAGTTTATCTGGAACCTGAGCGGGGAGCAAGGAGGCCGCGGTGTCGTTAGAAATGAAAATGAGATGCATGCATTGCGAGCGTCCATTGTCGCCGGGCGGCGACGCGTTCATTTGCTCATTTGAATGCACGTTCTGCATCGAATGCGTGGAGAAATTCGACCAGGTCTGTCCTAATTGCGAAGGCGAATTGGTTCGCCGTCCCCGCCGAAAGGCATCCGCAACTTCGTGAGCCGCTCATGCTGACCCATCACATTCAGCGCATCGAGGCCGGCACGCACCTCACGCGCGCCGAGGCTGAATCGGTTGCCGAAGAACTGCTGACCGGGAAATTGACTGACGGCGAAATCGCGCGCCTGCTTTCGACGTTGCGCGATAAGGGCGAATGTGTGGAAGAACTTGTCGGATTCGCGACGGTGATGCGCCGGCACGCGCGCCCGGTATTTCCTAATTTGAATTCCGAAGAGCGCCGCGCGCTTGCCAGCGAAATGGTGGACACTTGCGGCACGGGCGGCAGCGGAAGAAATACGTTCAACATTTCAACTGCCGCAGCTTTCGTGGCAGCGGGCGCGGGGGTGCGGGTGGCAAAGCACGGCAACCGCACGCACAGTTCGCGCAGCGGGTCCGCAGACGTTCTCGAAGCTCTTGGCGTGCGCGTGGATATCCCCACCGAGCAATCCGGCGCGGCCATCATGGAAACTGGTGTCGGATTTCTTTTTGCGCCCGTCGCGCACACGGCGGCGCGTCACGCCGCCACCGCGCGCAAACAAGTCGGCGGACACACAATTTTCAATCTTCTCGGCCCGCTGACGAATCCCGCAGGGGCTGCCGCGCAAGTTCTTGGCGTGATTCATGCAAAATGGATTGAGCCCATGGCTCGCGCGCTGGCCGAACTGGGCACGAGCCACGCGTTTGTTGTGCATGGCGATGATGGGCTGGACGAAATTTCGCTGAGCGGTGAAACATTGATCGCAGAGGTTGCCGCATCGAAACGCTCCGCAGCAGCGCGCGAAAATAAAAAACTCGAAGTCCATACACTACGCGTTTCGCCAGAGGATTTCGGACTCTCGCGCGCTCCGCTTAGCGCGCTTGTTGGCGGCGGTCCCGCGGAAAACGCTGCAATCATTCGCGATATTTTCGCGGGCGAAGCGGGTCCACGCAGAGACATCGTGATCATCAACGCCGCCGCCGCAATTGTCGCCGCTGGCCGCGCCGCAAATTTTCGTGAGGGCGCTCAAGTCGCTGCGGCTTCGCTCGACTCGGGCGCTGCGCGCGAAAAGTTAAACGCGCTGGTCCAATTCACAAATCGCTAGAAACGCGCGCACACTCAATCCGCGCGGCGGTCTCTCACGTCGTCCGCTACGCAGTTTCTGATACGCAACACTCTCTACAACCAAATCTTCAGTTCACGAGAACAAGTCTAGAATCTGATGCCAGAGTAAGGCCCATCTACATGTTCTGAAGCTTTGGAGGAAAAATATGAATTCACGAAAACTATCGGGGATTGTTGCGCTTGCCGTTGTCGTCTGCATTTTCGGCGCCATCAGACTCGCTTCGGCGGCAACTATCGACTTCTATTTGAAAATTGAGGGCTCAAAGCAGGGCCAAATCAAGGGCGAAGCTGCCGCTGCGACGGGCCGAATGCCCGGCTCGCAATTCAGCTACCAGGCTTCTGAGTCTTCAGGCGCGGGCGCCGGCAAAGCTACTGAGCGGGACGCACAGACCGGCAAAGCCACGGGCAACGCGGTCGCCACGCCGCGCGATACCGCCAGCGGGCAGTTGGTGGGAAGGCGCATGCACGGCACGATAACAATCGTCAGGGAAATCGATAAGGCATCCCCGTTGCTCATGAAAGCAATGAGTTCGGGCGAGGTCCTTACTTCTGTCGATCTTGAGTTCGTGCACAACGGCGGAAGCGAGAGCCCCGAAGTTTACAAAACCCTTCACATGTCCAATGTCATGATCACTTCCATCCACCCGGCTGCAAGTTCAGGAGGTGACCGGCCGTCGGAATCAATCACGTTTAGTGCGGACACGCAGGACATCGTCGCGAAAAACAAGGCTGGCAATAAAACGGCGATGGACGATTGGATGGGAGCGAAATAAGTTTTCTCGCGTATCTTCTTGCAAACAGGGCGGGTGACTCGACGCTGCCCGCTCTGAACTCCTTCGGCGATTCTGAAACCGGGCGAAACCAATCTTTTCGGATTCTTCGACGTTTTGCATGTTCGAATACCGCATCCGGTTGGTTCTTCAGCGCTTATTTGAAATTGTTCCACGTGGAACAATTTGGTTCGCACAAATCAAATTGTTTCACGTGAAACAATTTGTGCGCGGACGCGGAAAACTATAGTCTCCATCCGATAGTCCGGCTCGCAGAACGATGTTACGAACTACGCACGAGCCGCTTTGGAGGTGACAAATGGCATCATTGGCCAGCAGTCGCATCGGCATTTCGATACTAGGAATCTTCGCGCTGGCGTTCTGGACAGCGGCGCAGGCTCCGAAATCCGCGCCGGGCGGCACCGTCTCCCGCACCGCGAGCGAAGTTCGCATTTGGCGCGAAGCCAATGAGACACGCGTGATGGATGAACTTCGCGCTCTGCTCTCTATTCCTAACTTTGCATTGGACACGGCAAACATTCAGCGCAACGCCGAAAAACTTGTGGAGATGCTGCACGCTCGCGGATTTGAAACGCAGCTTCTTCCGATTTCCGGACGCGGCCCGGTTGTTTTCGGAAAGCTGGAAACGCCCGGCGCGGCGCGCACGATTATTTTTTACATGCATTACGACGGCCAATCCGTTGACCCCGCCACATGGACGGGAACGAAGCCTTACGAGCCCGCACTGCGTGACGCGCCATTTGATTCCGGCGGCAAGATCATTTCGTTTCCTTCGGAGAGCGAACACTACAAGGATGATTGGCGGCTGTACGCGCGTTCGTCGGGAGACGACAAATCTCCCATCGTGGCATTGCTCACAGCGATTGACGCATTGCGCGCGCGCAAAATTCCCATGGGCGTGAATGTGAAAGTCGTATTCGATGGAGAAGAAGAAGGCGGCTCGCCACATTTGGAACAAACTCTGATGGCGCATCGCGATCTTTTCAAGGGAGGGCTGCTCATCAACGGTGATGGCCCCGTCCATCAGTCAGGCAGGATGCAGGTGCTGTTCGGCAATCGCGGAATTGTTACCGCGCAAATTACTGTTTACGGCCCGCTGCATTCACTTCACAGCGGGCACTACGGGAATTGGGCGCCCAATCCTGCCATGCGTTTGGCGCAACTTTTGGCCAGCATGAAAGATGATGACGGGCACGTCCGCATGGCGAATTTTTATGATGGCGTTACGCCATTGGGGCCAACCGCACAGCAAGCTTTGAAGGAGATGCCGAACAATGACGCCGATCTCGAACGCGATCTTGCAATTGCCGCGCCCGACGGCGGCGGAAAAAAGCTGGTCGATCTGCTGACGCAGCCTTCGCTGAATATTGACGGCCTGCGCAGCGAGGATGTGGGCGCGCAATCGCGCACGATAATTCCAGAGCGCGCGATCGCTGCCGTGGATATGCGTTTGGTGAAAAATATTACGCCGCAAGTGCAGTTTGCGCGGCTCGTCGCGCACATTCGTGCGCAAGGATATTTCGTCACCACCGATGAGCCCAGCAATGAAGAACGCCGCATGCACGCGAAAGTTGCGCGTGTCGCAATGTCAAATGGTAGCTACCCGGCAAGCCTCACGTCTATGGATTTGCCCGCGTCTAAAGCGCTGATGGACGTAGTTGGCGCCGCAGCCGGAGGCGATCTGGTGAAAATGCCGATCACCGGAGGCAGTTCGCCGATGTATATATTTGAAAATCTCGGATTGCCCGTGATTAACGTTCCGATCGTCAACTATGACGACAATCAACATAGCCCGAACGAGAATCTGCGCATTGGAAATCTTTGGCATGGAATGGAAATTTACGGAGCTTTGTTGGCAGATTTGAAGTGGTAATTGAGCGCGGTGCTCTTTAGTTCAAGGCGAGGAAATTCCGAAGTAGTTGCATCCCCGGTCCGGTCAGCACGGATTCCGGATGGAACTGCACGCCTTCTACGCGCAATTTGCGATGGCGCAGGCCCATGATCGTGCCATCGGAAGTTTCCGCGGAAATTTCCAGTACACGCGGTAATGATTTTCTTTCGACGATTAGCGAGTGATAGCGCGTCGCGGTGAACGGCGTAGCTAGCCCGCGAAAAATTGTTTTGCTGTCGTGGAATACTTCGCTCGTTTTACCGTGTAGGATTTTTTTAGCGCGCACCACGCGCCCGCCAAACGCTTCGCCAATCGCCTGATGCCCGAGGCAAACGCCGAGAATGGGAATTTTGCCGGCGAATCTTCGTATCAACTCGACTGAAATTCCCGCTTCGCTCGGCGTGCGTGGGCCGGGAGAAATCACGATTTTTTCCGGCTTTTGAAGCGCGATCTCGTCCAAAGTTATCTTGTCATTGCGGCGCACTTCCAGCTCGCAACCCAACTCACCCAGGTACTGCGCCAGGTTGTAGGTAAACGAGTCGTAGTTGTCCAATAGCAGAATCATGGTGTTAGTTTAGCTTTCTACGAATCGCATGTCATTTCTCAGCCGTGCTACGATATTTCAACGGAGACTCCGATGCCATTTGTTGACACGAGCAACCTTAAAGTGATGGAACGCTTGCCCGGCTGGTCCGGCCGCTATTTCCATTCGGCGAGCATGACATTTGCGCACTACGAATTCAAACGAGGCTCGTCCATTCACGAGCACTTCCACCCGCAAGAAGAAGTTTACGAAGTGATCGAGGGTGAGCTTGAATTGACCATCGACGGCGAAATGCAAATTGTCCGCCAGGGCCTCGTCGCGATCGTGCCGAGTAATGCGCGCCACTCCGTGAAAGCGCTCACGGATGGCCGAGCCGTCATTGTTGACTCTCCGCCCAGGCGTGAATTCGAGTAGATACTTTCGACGCGCAGATTAGCGGCAATAATTGTTCCGCCGGCTAATCCTCGTCGGATTGAGCCATTTCAATTGCGCGGAAAAGCGCCTTTGCTTTGTTCAGCGTCTCGGCATATTCCGTGGCGGGAACTGAGTCGGCCACCAAACCCGCGCCAACTTGGACGTAGGCGATGCCATCTTTGACGACTAGTGTGCGAATTGCGATGCAGGAATCGAGATTGCCCGCGAAATCTAAATACAGGATCGCTCCGCCATAGACGCCGCGGCGGGTCGGCTCCAGCTCGTCAATAATTTCCATCGCGCGAACTTTCGGCGCGCCGGACAGAGTTCCCGCGGGAAAACATGCGGCCAGCGCGTCAAAACAATTTACGTCGGCGCGCAGAGTGCCACGCAAACTGGAAACCAGATGCGAAACGTGCGAGTAGCGTTCGACAAACATTAATTTTCCCACGCGAACAGATCCGTACTCGCACACGCGGCCCAGATCGTTTCGTCCCAAATCCACCAGCATGATGTGCTCGGCGCGTTCTTTCGGATCGGCCAACATTTGAGCTTCGAGTTTCTGGTCTTCTTTTTCGTCACGGCCTCTTGGATGCGTACCTGCTATTGGCCGGTAGAACGCGTCGCGGCCTTGTACTTTTACAAGCATTTCCGGAGAACTTCCTGCGACCGCCATATCGCCCAATTTCAGGAAATACATGTACGGCGAAGGATTCACCACGCGCAGCGCGCGATACACTTCAAACGGATCGATATCCATCTTTGCGGAAAATCGCTGGCTCAGCACGACCTGGAATGCGTCGCCAGCGCGAATGTATTCCTTGACCTTTCGCACCGAAGAAATAAACTTCGCGCGCGACATGTTTGATTCAAACTTGAGTTTGCGTTTGCCTTTGGTCCCGTGCTGGCGCGCCGGTTTTTCTTCGGCTACCGGCTGTCCAAGCGTTTTTCGCAACGCGCCGATTTCGCGCACGGCTGCGTCATATTTCGCGCGTAGACTTCCCTGCCCGTCGGTATAGACATTCCGAACGATCCACACGCGGTGTTGCACGTGGTCAAAAACAACCAGACCCAGAAAAAACATCATGACCGCATCATCCAGACCGGCATCGTCGCGGCCTGAACCTGGAATCCGTTCAAACTGGCGCACCATGTCATACGAAAAATATCCAATCGCGCCGCCTACCAGCGGAGGCAGGTCAGGCACGCGCACCGGCTGATACCGTCCGACCAGCCCGCGCAAATACTTCATGGGATTCCCGTACTCCAATTGCATGCGGCCATCGGATTCCAACACGCATGCGCCGCGCCGGCAGCGGAAAACCTGCGCGGGATTCGCGCCGACGAATGTGTAGCGCGCAATTTTTTCGCCGCCTTCGACGCTTTCCAGCAGACAGGCGTAGCGCGCATCGCGCGACAATCGCAGATATGCCGATACCGGCGTTAATAAATCTGCGCGCGCCGTTTCATACACCGGCACCAGGTTTCCCCGCCGCGCCATTTTGCAAAACGTTTTGAAATCGGGCTGAATCATTCGTCCTTTGAATACACTTCCACCGTCACTGTTGTACCAATTTTTCGGGAATTCAGGAAATTATCGCCCGCAACGCCAAACGCTACCGGGCCGCGCGCTTTTCTTCGCGCCGCAGCGCGCCGAGCGTCACGCGCCGCATGATTTCCACCGGGGCACGCTCGCCCATCCATATTTCCCATTGCGCGATTCCCTGCGCGATAAACATTTCAGCGCCGGATACAGTGTCAATTCCGCGGCGTTCGACCAGCTTCAGAAGCTTGGTGCGAATCGGACGGTAAATCATGTCCATCACCACACGGCAATTCAGTTCGTCCGCGCGCAGCGGCGCGGCATCGTTCGGGCGCAGACCCATCGGCGTAGCATTCACAATCGCGTCGAAGAACTCGCCCTTCAACTTGCGGCGCGCAATCGATTCGCCGCCAGCGGCGCGTGCCAGAGCCGCAGCCTTCGCTTCGCGACGCGCGCAAATACAAACTACCGCGCCGGCTTCGACCAGCGCAAACGCCGCGGCGCGCGCCGCGCCACCTGCGCCGAGCAGCAACACTCTACTGCCGTTCAACTCCACACGCGAAGAAAGCGCACGCAGCACTCCGACGTAGTCCGTATTGTATCCGTATAGTCCGCCGTCGCCGCGAACCACTACAGTATTCACCGCTCCGATGCGCGCGGCCAACGGATCGCATCCGTCCAGATGCGTAATGATCGCCTGCTTGTGCGGCAAAGTAATCGCAAATCCCTTCACGCCAAATGCCGGACACGCCGCCAGAAAATCCTTCAGATCGTTAACGAGAAAAGGCAACAGCACGGCATTCGCTCGACGTGCCACGAATGCCGCGTTGTGCATCAGCGGCGAGAGCGAATGCGAAATTGGATTTCCGATCACTCCATAAATGCGCGTTCGGTGATCGAGTTTTTCGGCGCGGTAGGCTCCTCGCATTTCGGCCAAAGAAAGTTGTCCCGGCGCAGTAGCTTCGTTGGCCGCAGCGTATGCCAGCGCGCTTCCCGCGCGCAACGCGAGCACGCGCGCGGGAAATCCAATCTCGCCCATCGGCACGGCCACAACATTGCCGCGCCGCCGCGCGGTTGCCAGCACCTTGACACTGTCCGCCAGCGTGCGGGCTTGCGCCGCAATTTTGATCGCGTCACCGCCGCATCGTTCCAACCGTCGCACGACAGCGTCCAAATCGCGCGGCGTCGCTCGAAAATCGTGGAAAGAAATCATCACCCGGGCGCCAGCCCGCCGCAAGTCGTTCAGCGCCTCAGCGCCGAGCCGTTCCGCGGATTCCACTTCCACGTCGCACCACGCGCAGCCGGCTTCAGCGGCCTGGCGCAGCCTGGACATCTGTTCGCTCAGTCCGCCAGCATATTTGCCACCCACCCCGCGCCGGCGCAAAGTGGCGATCACGCATACACTTTTTCGATCTACGCGCAGCCGCCCAAGGAGTCGACCAATTTCACGCGAATCGTTCACCCAATCCAGGCGAAGTTCGACCGTAGGAGACTGCTTCGACGCGCGCCGCAGCGCGCCGAGCACAGCCGCAGCCGTACGTTCCGCTACAACAACACAGATGCGCTCCCGGCCGAACAACACTGCGCGCCCCCTTTTTAACCGCTTGTAAGATGAACTTTTGCTTCTACCATGCGGTGTCGAATGTGTAAAGGCTGTCCTCTCGGTCCATTGACGATCATTTGCCCCTTTGCTAGCGTGATTGCAGGACAATTTCGCCGATTTAACAGTTTGAAAAGTTCAAGGAGTGAAGCACATGCGAGGCAAATTAATTTCTTTCGTCCTGATGGCAGGGCTGGTTGCGGGCGTTGCCGCCGCGCAGGTCCCCACGCGCACTACCGTTGACCGCACCGGCATGTATTGCTCGGGCACCATTACGACCGACGCGGTCCCTCAGGACAGCTACATCATCTCGGGCGAGCAGTCGGTGGACAAAGTCGCTTTCGTCGTAGGCCAGCTGGTCTATATCAATCGCGGCTCCGCTCAGGGTGTGAAGGTTGGTGATGAATTCCAAGTCGTTCGGCACGTGCAGGAAGAACTAAAGGAAGTGTGGTTTCGCGGGCAAAACGAACTCATGCGCGCCATGGGAGAGACATGGGCAGACCTGGGTCGCGTCAAGGTCGTTCACGTCGGCGACAAAGTTTCGACGGCAGAAGTCACAGCCACTTGCGATTACATTCAACGCGGAGACATCGTGCTGCCATTCACGGAACGCCCCGCGCCGCCGTTGAAGCAAGATAGCGCTGTCGTGGATCCGTTTGCACCGGCGACCGGCAAGACGGGAATGATCGTTTCGTCAAAGTATTTCGGGCAAGCCTCTGGGACGAACAGCATCGTGTACGTAAACCTCGGTGCTTCGCAAGGCGTAAGAGTCGGAAGCTATCTGCGCGTATTCCGCAATCAGGGCCGCGGGGTGTCTACGATCTACCAGAATAAAGGAACCGAATATAAACTCTATGGATTCGGCTCCACTCCGGTCGAGTACACGTGGGAAGGTCTGCCGCGGGAAATTCTGGGTGAAGGAATCGTGGTTCGCGTTTCCGGCAACACCGCTACGCTGATGATCACCGCGGTACGGCGCGAGATTTATGCTGGGGACTACGTGGAGCTCGAACAGTAGCAATTTGGTTTAGACGATTCTTAAGAAGAAGGGCCGGCTTATGCCGGCCCTTATTTTTTACGCAGTGAAACCTACGAGTGCGCCGCTCTTGCCTTGCGGATGGCGTGCCGCCAGCGCAGCACTCCAATCCCCACTACGACGAGCAGGCAAACTTCGATGAAAACTTTTTCGCCGTCGAACGGATCCAGCGGCGAATTCTTCAGCTCGGAATCCGTGAAAATGCTGTGCCAGAACAATGCGGTTGCAGCGGCGTAGGTCACGAAGTGAAATGCTTTCCACGTTTTACGGCCCAGTGTAACCCGCAAATATGACGTCAAGACCACGATGGCCAGCAGATACAGCGCTATCGCGCCAATGGTGTTTTCCAGCGGCTGGCTTGGCGAATGCACGGGATAAATAATGTCCACCAGACGGAATCTTGCCGTGGAAGAAAATAGCAAGATCACTGGATGCAAAATCGCCGTGCCCAGCAGCAGATAGCCCGTCCAATTGTGCAAGCGGAAATAGTTGAAGTGTTTGTGCGGCCAGTAACGCAGCGGACTGTAGCGCAACGCCATCATCAGGCCCAGCAGCAGATTCGCTGTGACGAGGCCGACTGCGACCAGACCGACATCCGCGGAAAGATCGATCGCGGAGATCACCGGTTAATTAGGCCGCGGATATGAATGCGAATCATCGAGAAAAAGCGAACCAAGGGTGTTGTCTCCGGAAAGCCGCTAGGATAGCAAAGACGTACGCAGGCGCGAAATGCGTTTCATTGATGGGATGACCGTAAAGACGGCGATCGCGAAGATTGCGCGGCGGGTTCAGTTTCCGAAAATACTTCCGCGGTGAATCCGAAGATTCGCGTCTCCGACAATTCCCAAGCGTCACCGGGCAATCCCGCTTTGAGGCAAGTTTCCGAAAGAAATTGCTCAGAGGTCCAATTGCGGTCGGGCGCTACCTGCGGCAGAAGCAATCCTCGAAACGGGCCGCGTTCGACTACCAGTCCGTGCCTGCCGATTTCAACTTCGTTTGGCGTAATTGATTTCGGCTGTGATAGCACGGAAATTTCAATCGTGAGATGCACTACTTCATCCGGTTGAACGGGATTGAAGCGCGTGTCTTCGCGCGCCGCTGCGAACGCACAATGCGCCACGGTCCACGCGAGTGACTTTTGCGTCTCGACTTGCCCGACGCATCCACGCAACTTCCCGCGAAGTTCCAGCGTAACGAATGCTCCGCGCCGTTCAACCAGTAATCCTGTTGCTATATCCGGCTGCCAGCGGCGGCCGTGCACAATTGTTTCCGTAAGAGATTGCCGCGCAATTTGCAGCAGCGCGCTCTTATCTTGAATTGAAAGCAATTCGGGAAATTCCGCGGCGCGAGAATTATAGGATGGGCACATCCTGCATTTTTTTCTCTCTCTCGATTCGCTCAAGTAGACGCATCTTCCGGCGCTGCTTGATGCTACCGTCCACTTGGCTCCAGAATTTCATGAAGTATTGCACCGCGGAAAGTATTGCGCTGATGACGACCAGTCTCAGCAGCACGTACGCCGTCCAATCCAGAAAATGGTGTTTGGCGCTCAGGATGACCGCGCTTGCGGCCAGAATCTGCAAAACCGTTTTCGTTTTGCCTAATGCGGAGGCTTGAATCGTGAATCCTTCCGCCGACGCGATCGTCCGCAGACCTTGGACCGTGAATTCGCGCCCGATAATGATCACCACCATCCACGCCGGGACCAGACCCATTTGCACCAACGAAATAAACGCCGCGGAGATCAGCAATTTATCCGCGATTGGATCCAACAACATTCCCAACGTGGTTTCCTGTTGGCGGCGCCGCGCAAGGAATCCATCAGCCCAATCCGTGGCCGCCGCGGCCAGCAAAATGAGCACGCCAAGAATTACATACGTAATATGAGTTCCGAACAGGGTAAAATTTGGCTGGCCCGTCAGCAAAACGACGACCAGCACCGGCACGAAGAAGATTCGTAGAATTGTCAGCGAATTTGGCAGATTCATAAGGCACCGGAGGCCGCCGAAGCCCCCACCCGCCACCGGATCGGGTTCAGAATCACACTATAGTCCCCGTATTCGCGCTCGTCAACGCTCGGATTTTCATTGCGTCGTAATTGGTCACTCAATTCGGTACCACCTCGGAAGTCCGCGCAAAGTAACCACTTCCGCACACCGTTGCCCCAAACCTGTGCAAATCCGGGAGTTGCTGAAAATTTACCCCCTGGTGACGTACGTTGCGGCCTAAACGAAAGCATCATTGTAACTTACTGTAAATGCATGACTTACTGGCACGTCGTAAACCTGGCCCGCAAGTGCAGTGGTTTTCCGGTTGGAATGGCAAGCTGAATTTGTTGGGCTTTCCACAGGATTTTCCACAGCACCGCGTGGCGCTAAATCCTTTACTTTCTAAGCAATTAACGAGGTTTGTTAGCAATGGTAGCTGAAAACTGGACAGATTCGCGTCCGTGTCATTTCCATAGCTACGCGGATTGTGGATGTGGTCGCGTGGCTACAACTCCACCACTGCCAAATCATTAAGATAGGTAAGCATTCAGCCGCCGCGCCAGTGATTCCGGTACGTCCGCTTCCAAACGCATTGAAGAATCTTCCACCTCGGAGCTCACAACGCGTCCTAGCGCGTGAATGAGCGCGAGCATCCGCCCGTCGGCTAACGGAACCAGCAGTTTCATATGCACGAGCTCATCAATCGGCATCGCAGCGTCCATGCGCCGCAAAAGATCGTCGAGTCCTTCGTTCGTCAGTGCGGAAACAAATACTTTCCCGTTGATGCCGGCGCCGTTGTTCGACGTTCCCTGGTTCGCTGCAACCAGCGCGGCCAAGTCATCCTTTGGCAGCCGGTCAATTTTGTTGCAGACCAATAATCGCGGACGGCTGCTTACTCCTAGATCCGCCAGAACTTTTTCGACTTCGGAATCCTGCTCGGCGTGATGCGGATTGGAAATATCCGTCACATGCAGCAGCAAAGACGCTTCCTGCACTTCCTCCAGCGTTGCGCGGAATGCCGCAATCAGAGCCGGAGGCAGCGCGCGAATGAATCCCACCGTATCGGAAAGCAGAACGCGGCGGCCCGACGGCAATCGCACAGCCCGCACCGTCGGATCGAGCGTTGCAAACATTTTCGAAGAGACAAGTACACCCGCCTTGCTGAGAGCATTGAACAAAGTGGACTTTCCAGCGTTGGTGTATCCCACGAGCGCCACGGTTCCCAGGGGCACAGCCTGACGTTTTTCGCGGCGCAGCGAACGCTGCTTCCGTACCATCTCGATGCTCTTCTGGATGCGTCCGATTTTTTCGCGGATGCGCCGGCGATCCGTTTCCAATTTTTGTTCGCCGGGACCTCGCGTTCCGATTCCACCGCCCAACCGCGAAAGTTCCGTGCGCCGTCCGGCGAGGCGCGGCAAAAAATAATTCAATTGCGCCAGTTCAACCTGCAATTGACCTTCGCGGCTGCGCGCGTGGCGCGCGAAAATATCCAGAATAATTTGGGTGCGATCGATCACGCGGCGATCCAGCGCCTCTTCAATATTTCGCTGCTGAGTCGGAGTTAGATTCGTATCGAAAATCACCAGCGGCGCATTGTGCATGCGCGCTTCAATTTCGATTTCTTCAAGCTTGCCCTGCCCAACAAGCGTTGCCGGATCGGGACGTTCCCGCATCTGCAGCATCGATCCGGTTACTTCAGCGCCCGCGCTTCGCGCAAGCTCGGCCAACTCCAGTAGGGACTCGCGTTCGGCTTGTCCCGCTTCCGTTCCGGGCACGCGTCCGGGACGCTTTTTGCCGAGTCCGACCAGGAATACTCGCTCGCGATGTTCCGTTGTGTGTGATGTTGTTTTCATTCTAATTTCACTTTACTACATCGCGCCGACAGTCTCTGTTCGACCGCGCAAATCGCTACGCCGAAACCTCGCGGCGCCCCATTTCCTCGCCAAGATATTTCAACGCGTCCGCGGATAGCCGCGGATCGTCCCCGAATCCCTCAAACCATTTCACGCCCGGCTCCCTGCGAAACCACGTCACTTGCCGCTTCGCATATCTCCGCGTGGCCTGCTGAATCGCGGCGACGCACGCGGGCAATTTCTGTTTTCCTTCCAGGTGTTCCCGCAATTCTCCATATCCGATAAACGAAAATGGTTTCGCTGTTGCGGGAATTCCTCTGGCCGTAAGCGCTCGCACTTCCGCCGGCCAACCGCGTTCCATCATCTCGATTGTGCGCCGCTCAATGCGCTCGTATAGCGCGGCCCGCGGCGGCATCAGCCCAATTTTAATAGCGCGAAATCCTACCAATTTCTGCCTCCGCGCGCTGTGCACCTGCGAAACTGGTTTCCCAGCCAAAAGCGAAATCTCAATCGCACGCATCAACTTTGGCGTGTCTCTTGGCCCGATGCGCGCCGCCGCCGCAGAATCAATTCGACGCAGCGCACGGTGCATATAATCAGTTCCGTGGCGCGCCGTGCTGGCACGCAGACGTGTGCGCACCGCTTCCGACCGCACAGGCGTATCTGAAAATCCATCGATCAGCGCGCGCATGTAAAGTCCCGTGCCTACCGTCATTACCGGCAAGCGCGAACGTTCCCGTAAATCCGCCAGCACTTCAATCGCGCGCTCGCGATACGCTCCGGCGGTGAATAATTCGTCCGGCTCCAACAGGTCAATCAAGTGGTGCCGCACGCTTTGCCGTTCGGCGTCAGAAGGCTTCGACGTGCCGATATCAAATCCGCGATAAACCTGCGTTGAATCGCAGACAACAATTTCGCCGCCCAATTCCCGCGCCACACGCATTCCAAGTGATGACTTTCCCGATGCCGTCGGTCCCACGATCGCCAACAGAACTGGAACGCTCATCAGAAAATGCCTTCATATCGCAACAGCAAATACACCGGCGCGATAAGCCCGAACAGGATCAGGCCCAGGATTTGATTGCGTGTAGGTCTCACCGTCCGCGGGGAATTTCCAGGTTGTAATAGTAAATGAAGCGGTATTCAACATAGGGTCCGTCGAATCCGCTAGGCAATGGCTCGAATGGACTCGACGCGCGAATAGAACCCATCGCGGCGCGATCCAGCGGAGCCTTGCTGGAGGATCGCTCCAGGATCGGTTCTTCGCTGACCACCGTGCCGTCCTTAAAAATACGAAAACGCAGCATCACAATTCCTTGATCGCCCATCAGCGCCGATTCCGGCATGATGGAATACCAGTTGCGTTTCACGCTCTGATAAACGCGCGCGTCGTAATTGCTGAAGTCCACTCCCTGAGTGTCGGTCAGCCGCGTAAGGCCGGCGCCGGCCTGGCCACCTCCGCCTCCGCCTCCGCCGCCAATCCCGCCTCCGCCGCGGCCCCCCGGCATTCTTCCCTGTTGCACTATGGACGACACGCCTCCGCCAGCGCCGGGTTGCGCGGCATCATTGGCCGCCTGCGACAGTGTTCGCCCGATCGACGTGTTCGGAAGAATCAATCCGTGCGGAGTGGGCGCCTGATCCGCTTTTATTGCCTCAAGCTGCGGCTGCGGTTTCACGGGTTGCGGCTGCGGCGCGGTTGGCAGCGGCGGTGTCAAGACATTCTCTTTCGGTTGCTCGCGGACAATGACCGGCGCGGGCACTTCGGATTTGGGCTGCGGCGTCGGTTCCGGTGGAGTCAACTGCCGAATCGTTCGCGGATCAATGTGAATCCGATTACTCCCCGGATCAACGTGCGGCGTCGGGCGCAACGCACTCCGCAAGTCCGGGGGCATATAGAGATCGCCAAGAGAATGCGAAGCAGCAAGAATTTCGGCCTGCGTCGGCGCCCGCGACGTGAATAGACTCGGGATCAGCAGCAGAATCAAAAGAGCAGCGGCATGCAGCACCGCTGAAGCGCCGCGAAGAACCCATTTCGCTTCGTCCCGCAGATTTCGCGGCGTGCCCGTCATCAAATTTACTTCACCGGTAGTGAGAACGTCCGGATCGAGAACTTCCGGCATCTCCGCCGCGTGCTGCACGCGTTGCCGCACCGCGGGAATCTGCGGAAGCACTGCGTCTTTTGGCACAGCAACATGCGCGCCGAGAACCTCGAGCGGAACGTGTGAAGGAATTATGTGCCCAACATCCAGAGCGTTCACGGGCATGTCACGCGGAATGATCATCCGCGCCGAAAGAACATCCAGCGGCATGTACGACGGAATATTCGTTCGCGCATCGATCTGTATCGCCGGAAGATCCGCGGCGATCACCGTGCGGGTATCCAGCGCAGTCTTGCGCCGAGTTCCGGGCGCAGCGGCACCTTCCGCGCCCAACGTGGCATTTGAGGGAACCAGAATTCGATTAATCATTTTTCCTGCGGCTTATCATGATGCGACACCCGGCAATCGCTAAGACAATGGAGACACGAATACACTTGGTTGGACGCGCTTCCCGTGCTGTTGGATGCTTGCCGCGACGCGTTCGGCCAATTCCAGCGCCCTGCGGCCTGCTTCACCGTCCACGCCCGGCCTGTTTCGATCTCGCACGGCAATTATAAATTCGCCCAACTCTGCCTTTAATGGCTCCTGCGGCTCCGTAGCTAACTTTTCAAAATCAAACTCCGGCGGCGGACCCAGATTCTTCACGCGGACGCGAAGCGCGTCTTGCCGCGTGTAGTCCAATGATACGTACTCGTGTTCCTGAAAAAAACGCATCTTTCGCACGCGCTCGGTGGAAACACGGCTGGCCGTAACGTTCGCCACAGCGCCGGACGCGAATTCCAATCGCGCGTGCGCGATGTCTACCTTGTCGGAAACCACTGGAATGCCGACGGCCTTCACGTCCGTCACCAGTTCGCCGACCAGCGCGAGTAAAATATCCAGATCGTGAATCATCACGTCGAAAACCACGTCAATATCCAGACTGCGCGGCGTGTAAATTCCCAGCCGGTGCACTTCAAAAAATAGCGGCCTGCGCATAATTCCTTGCGCTGCTACCACTGCTGGATTGAACCGCTCCAAATGTCCCACTTGCAGCACTCGCTTTGATTCGGCCGCCGCGGCGATCAGGTCATCCGCTTCTCGCAGCGACGTCGCCATCGGCTTTTCGACCAATACGTCGATTCCCTGTCGCAATAACGCGCAGCCAATTTTCGCGTGTTGCGCCGTTGGCACGGCGACGCTTGCCGCGTCCACTGTGCCCGGTAGTGATTCGATGCCCGGCAGCACTGCGGTGTTAAATTCCGCCGCCACTGACTTCGCACGTTCGGCGTTTGTATCCACGATGCCAATTAGCTCAGCACCTGGCAGTTCGCTGTACACGCGCGCGTGATTCCGCCCGAATTCTCCGGCACCGACTACCGCTACGCGAATGCGCTTTGCGCTCATCATTTTTTCGCGGAGTCTGCCGCTTGCGCAACGCCCACCGGCTCGAACGCCTGAATCGTGATTCCCGCGGCATCCGCCGCCGCAATTAATTCTACGCGGTCGAACAGCAAGGTGCGGTGCGCGTCCACGGCCAGAGCCGTGGCCTTACACCGCTTCATTACTTCGACGGTTGGCAGCCCTACAACGGGTACATCGAAGCGCATGTCCTGTCCCGGCTTGCTGACCTTCACCACGGTTAGCTCGGCTCCGCCCGTGATGCGCGCCGCGCGCTCAATTGTTTCGTCGGTGCCTTCCATCGCTTCAATGGCCACGCACGCGCGATCGCGCACCACTACTGTTTGCCCCAGATCCATCGCTGCAATGTGCCGCGCTACGCCCAATCCGTATTCGATGTCTTCAGTTTCGCGCGCGTCGGGCTTGCGTTTCGTTAGCACGCCAACCTGCGGTACCAGCGGCTTCAGAAATGCTGTTGAGTCCACCAGCTCAATTCCCTCTTTTTCCAAAACTTTAGCAACCGCGCCAATCAGTGAATCGGTATTTTTTCGCGGCAGCGACATAATCAGTTTCGCAAATTGCCAGTCGGGACGAATGCTGAACATTTTGTTGTGCTTCACCTGCCCGGCCATTACCGCGCGAGTTACGCCTTCTTGATGCAGCAATTTGATCGTGCGTCCAAGCTCGCCCAATCCTACCCAGTGCAATTTTTTCGCCGTGCGCTCCAGCTCCGGCGATGCTTCTTCTTTCAACGCGATCACCGCCATTTCAATTCCCTGACTTCGTGCGCCTTCCAGCACCAGAAACGGGAATCGCCCGTTCCCCGCGATTAATCCCCACTGCCCAGAGGAAGTTTTTTCAGTCGAAATAATTGGAGTTTCCTTACCCATGTGGCGGTTTATTTAATGAGGCCGCGCTCAGCCGTCTCGATAAATCCAATCAATTCCTGAACGTCCTCTGAATCCGGCATCGTTTCGCGCATTTTCTCGACGGCCTGCGTCGTGTTCAGTTTCGACCGTAGCAATAACTTGAACGCCTTCTCGATCTCTTCAATCCGCTGCGGCGTGTAGCCGCGCCGCGAAAGCCCAATTCGATTGATGCCGAAGCAGCTTGTCTCACGTCCGCACACCACGATGCTGAACGGAGCCACATCCTGCGTCACCACCGTAAATCCGCCGATATACGCGTGCCTGCCCACACGGCAGAATTGATGCACCGCGCTATATGCGCCGACGTTCGCATAATCTTGCACGGTCACGTGACCAGCCAGCGTTCCGCCGTTCGCGAAGATTGTGTAATCACCGACCTGACAATCGTGCGCCACGTGCGCATTCACCATAAATAAATTGTGGCTGCCCACGCGCGTGACTCCGCCGCCTTTGCCCGTCCCACGGCTGACCGTCACATATTCTCGAAACTGATTTTCGTCGCCAATCACAAGCTCCGTGCGCTCTCCTGCAAATTTCAAATCCTGCGGATCGCATCCAACCGAACAAAAAGGATAGAAATTATTATCGCGGCCAATCCTTGCGGGCCCTTGAATCACCGCATGCGGCTGCACTTTGCACCCCGCGCCCAGTTCCACATCGTCGCCAACAATCGCGTAAGCGCCCACTGTCACGCCTTCGCCCAAGTGCGCTCGCGGAGACACCACCGCACGCGCATCCATCTGAAATCCGATGGGCATGTGCATCGCTTCGGTTGTTTTCGCTTCGGTCATTCAGTTTGCCGATCTCCGTAGTCCGCCAGCATTACTAACCCTAGCGCGCGATATTCCTCTCGATCATTTCTTCTCGGGCTCGGCCTTCGCTGCCGCATCGCGGTCAATCATCTTGCACATCAATGTCGCCTCGGCAACCACGTCGCCGTTCACGCGGGCTTCGCCGTGCATCTTCCAGAAATCACCGCGATTGTTCAGCACGTCCACGTGAATCATCAACTGATCGCCCGGAACCACGGGCTTGCGGAATTTCGCGTTATCCAGCGCGGCAAAATAGAGCAGCTTCTTTTCGCGATCCGGTATTTCCATCAGCAGCAACACTCCCCCCGTCTGCGCCATCGATTCAATTATGAGAACTCCAGGCATAACCGGCTGCCCCGGAAAGTGTCCCTGAAAATAACCTTCATTAATGCTGACGTTTTTCACGCCCACGATACTTTTGCCGCGATCCACCTCGGCAATGCCGTCAATCATTAGAAACGGGTACCGATGCGGCAGCAGTTTTTGTATGCCAATCGAATCCAGAATCATCTTGTCGTCTCCGAACGGCGCTCAACGCGCGCCCAACTCGTAGCTATCGGCTCAAACTGTTCCGTCGAAAATCCCGCCTCAAATCTCAGTCTGACCTGAATCAACGAATTATACTTGATGCGCCCATTCTTCGCAGAAGTTATAATCCGGCGAGAGGTGCATCCTGATGCGCTACGCCAAGCTTTTCTCGCTCGGTTTGCTAGTCAGCCTCGCCTTCCTAATCGTTAGCGCCTATGCCACAAGCTCGGCCGGTGCGCTGAGTCAAACTCCTGCCGCGAATGATTGTCCGGTTTCTCCGCGCGTCGCCGCGTACCCCGCCGAAGGTCCGGAAGTCAGCGGCGATTACTACGCAAATGCAGACCGGACGATGTGGGCTACATTGGGGGGCTGGGACTTCGTGCTTCGTGGAGGAGGTCACAAGGTGCTGTGGGTCAAACCATCCGAATATCCAATAATTGTCACTGGCCAAAGAATCGATGGCGCCGCACCTCCTCTTGTGTACGACACACCGGATCCGCACCGTCGTGATTCGATTCAGCCGTCCAGCCTTGAATTTCCGACCGCCGGCTGTTGGGAGGTGGATGCAAAGGCTGGAAGTTCAGAATTGCGTTTCGTGGTTCAGGTAAAATCCACAACCCCTGTTGCCGAGTACCGCGCCAGCATTACTCAACTGACGAAATTGATCGCCTACATCGCAAATCTCACACCGCGCCAGCTTTCCGATTCTGTTGCTGGTGATGTTCAGTTTCCCGGGCGCGATGACTGGGAACAGCGACTCGATGCACAGAAAGAGAAACTCGTCGCTACGACCCGCACCGCAATCAATGCGGTCCAGCAAATGTTGGATGCACCGACCAAGAAAAAGATCCCGCTAAAATCAATTTGAATTTGGGTACGGCAACCTCGAAAGTGGGAGTTGAAAATATGAACTACGATCAACTCGTAAGAGATGGCACTAAAAAAGCTGCCGAATCGAAATAATTCTCCTAACTAAGTGAGCTTGTCGTCACTTCTTCCGCTTGCTAGCATAGACCGTGCATGGCGACCTCCGATTTTGCGACTATCCTCCTGTCCGATTTGCGCTCTCGCGAATCGGAAATGCTGCGTCTGCTCGGAAAATTTGTTCGCGCCGAATCTCCGTCGTTCGATAAGAATGCCGTGGATAATTTCGGCCGCATGGTCGCCGCCGAATGGCGCGCCCGCGGCGCTCGCGTAACCATTCTCCGACAAAAACATCGCGGCGATCATCTGCTCATCAATTTTCCGCGCACAAATTCCTGCGTGGATGGCCGCATTTTGCTCCTCGGCCACATGGATACGGTCTACGACAAAGGTTCGCTCGCCAAAATGCCGTTCCGCATCGCGCAGCGCCGCGCCTGGGGCCCGGGCATATTCGATATGAAGGGTGGACTTGTCTTGGCTCTAGCCGCCGTGGACGCACTGAAACGCGCGGGCATCCGTCCGCGCAAAGAAATCACCTGCCTGTGGACGACCGACGAAGAAATCGGCAGCGAATCCTCGCGCAAGTATATCGAACGCGAAGCGAAACTCAGTGACACCGTCCTCGTCCTCGAACCAGCCGGCGAGCCGCGCGGTGCGCTGAAAACTTCGCGTAAAGGAGTGGGCGAAATCGAGTTGCGCGTCACCGGCCGCGCCGCTCACAGCGGACTAAAGCCCGAAGAAGGCATCAACGCCGTGCACGAAATGGCACTGCAAATTGCGCGCATCGCAAAATTCAATCAGCCGCGCCGCAGCGTCGGAGTTCACGTGAATATCGCCAGCGGCGGCACGCGCACAAACGTAATCGCCGCGGAAGCGCACGCGCTGGCGGACGTCCGAGTCACGCGCTCGTCCGATATCCGTCCGCTCGAACGGAAATTCCGCGCGCTAAAACCAATCCTTCCCGGCGCACGACTGGAAATTTCCGGCGGCATTGACCGCCCGCCGATGGAACGCAAGATGTCCGCCGCGCTCTATCAACACGCGCAACATCTCGCCAATGATTTGGGGATTCATCTCGAAGAAACTGCATCTGGCGGCGGCTCCGACGGCAACCTGACCGCCGCAATCGGAGTGCCCACGCTCGACGGTCTCGGCGCTATCGGCTCAGGCGCGCACAGCCTGCGCGAAAACATCATCATTCGCGAACTCGCCCCGCGTGCCGCGCTCATCGCCGCGCTAATCGCCGCTCTGTAGCAAGCAACATTCCAGTTTTTAGCGTTCAACTCGTAATCAGTGAGAGACTAGCTTTCTGATGCCGCGACGCTCTCTGTCGGAGCTGTTCATCTATTTCGACCGGCGTCCGCGCGACTTCGCCTACGCGCAGCCCGCCGGTTACCGCTCAGAACGTTGGACGTATCAGAAAGTAGCGGAGACGGCTGGCCGTTTCGCGCGTGAGTTGGAATTCCGCGGCATTGAACCGGGCGACCGGATTCTTTTTCTCGGCCCCAATTCAGCCGAATGGAGTGCTGCATTTTGGGGCAGCGTGCTGCGCGGAGTTGTCGTCGTGCCCATGGACTGGGCCGCCGCGCCGGATTTCATCGAGCGCGTGAGCCGGCAAGTGAGCGCGAAACTAATCCTTGCCGCGCGTAATAGAGCCACGCCCGGTGACGTTCCCGTTGTGATCCTGGAAGAACTGTGCGCGCTCGTTTCTCATCATTCCGCGGGCACTCCGGGCGCTCGCTACGCGTCGCCCGCACTCGATCGCAGCGCTATTGCCCAAATCGTTTTCACTTCGGGCACCACCGGCGATCCGAAAGGTGTCGTCCTTACTCACGGAAATCTCCTCGCCAATATCGAGCCCATAGAGCGCGAAATCTTGAAGTACCTCAAGTACGAATGGATCTTCCATCCCGTCCGGTACTTGAATCTGGTGCCGCTCAGTCACGTCTTCGGACAAATCATGGGCCTGTTTCTTCCCAGCGTGATGGCAGGCACCGTCATATTCCAGGATTCGCTCAGTCCCGCCGACGTTGCGCGCACAATTCGGCGCGAACGCGTCTCTGTACTCATCGCCGTTCCCCACATGTTGGAAGCGCTCCGCAATAAAGTAGAGCGCGATTTGGCCGACGCCGGCCGTACCGAGTGGCTCGCAGAACAGCGTGCGCTCGCCGCCAAACAAAATTTCCAACTCCGTCCCTTGCGCTTCCATAGAATTCATTCCCAGTTCGGATGGAAATTCTGGGCGTTTATTTCCGGCGGCGCAACGCTTCCGCAGGAAACCGAAGAGTTTTGGGACCAGCTCGGGTATGCCGTAGTGCAGGGCTATGGCATGACCGAAACAGCCGCGCTCATCACCCTGAATCATCCTTTCCATCGCGGAAAGGGTTCCATCGGGAAAGTTTTGCCGGGCAGCAACATCAAACTCGATGCCAATGGCGAAATCCTTGTGAGGGGAGAAAGCGTTTCAAACGCATACTGGCGCGGAACAGCAATCGAATCGGCGCCGAATGCTCAGGAAAACTGGCTCCATACGGGCGACATCGGTGAACAGGACGCCGAAGGGCATCTCTTCTTCAAGGGCCGGGGCAAAAACGTAATCGTCACGCCCGCCGGCATGAACGTCTATCCCGAGGATTTGGAGGCAGCGCTTCGACGCCAGCCGGAAATTCGTGATTGCGTCGTACTGCCGGTCGCTCATGCCGGCAGCCCAAATGCCGAGGCTTTCGCGGTGCTGCTCATGCGCGAATCGGGAATGGATCCCGCGCTCGCTGTCGCTCGCGCAAACCAGACTCTAGCGGAATATCAGCACATCCGCCGCTGGATGACCTGGCCGGATGCCGATTTCCCGCGCACCGCAACCGGCAAGCCGCGCATCGGACAGATTGCCGAGCGAATCGCCGCGCCGGACCTTCCTGCAAAATCCGCTCATGGACTGGAAGAACTCATCGCACGTTTCTCCAATAAATCGGCGACAGGAGCAACGCAAGACCTCTCCCAATCCGCGCGTTTGGAATCCGATCTCGGACTCAGCTCGCTCGATCGAGTCGAACTCATCAGCGCGCTTGAAGACCGCTATCAGATATCGATTAACGAAACCGAATTATCCCCTGATAGTACCGTCGCCGACATCACGCAAATTCTCCAGCACACTGAACCCGGAACTTCGCACGATTCTTTTCCGGTCTGGCCCCAGCGTTGGCCCGCCACGTGGGTTGGCGCCGCTCTTTACACATTAATATTCTGGCCCGCCACCTATCTGCTCGCGCATCCGCGCGTCCGTGGACGTGAACATCTGCTTGGAACGCGGAGCCCGCTGCTGATCGTCTGCAATCACATCACCGACGAAGATATTGCTTTCGTCCGGGCCGCGATGCCGTTTCGCTACCGCCGCCGTCTTGCCGTCGGCATGAATGGCGAGCGCCTGCGCGCGATGCGCCATCCTCCTGAAATTCGTGGCGTGCGGCGTGCGATGCTCGATCGCTTCAACGCTTTCCTTCTGGCTCTGATTTTCGACGTTTTTCCGCTCCCAAGGCTTTCAGGATTTAGAGAATCGTTTCGTTTCGCCGGCGAATCGGTGGATCGCGGATTCAGCGTCGTGGTTTTTCCGGAAGGAAAAGAGACCAAGGACGGCAGCCTTCAAGAATTTCGCAGCGGTGCGGGATTGCTCGCCGCGAATCTCGGTATCCCGGTCCTTCCAATGCGAATAGACGGACTCTTCGAGCCGCACAAACAGCATAAAACTTGGGTCGGGCCGGGACACATCCGCGTTTCTATCGGCGAGCCAGTGACATTTTCGCCCGCGATACCACCCGACGAAATCGCCCGCCAGCTCCACGATCGCGTCGCTGCCCTTGAATGGCCTGCCAATTCACGCTGAGCGCAACCCCAAAGCAATTATCTGTAGGTGCTTCGCAAATAATCCGCAGTCTGCTTCTCAAGCTCCGCGTAACTTTCGTGCAACACTTCCTGCACCGCTGCTTCCGTCGATCCTGATGAAGTCACGGCGTCCACTAACTGAACCAATTCGGCCATGTTGCCATTCCCCAGAATTGTTTCGACGGCTGCGAGCGACCACGCGTATGCGAAGCTCGCACCCGTCCCGCTCAATTGCATCCACGAAATTTCCAGCGAGCTCAGAGGAATTGCGAAATGTTGATCGTACGTGGCAATTAGCCCGGCGGCTGAAGCGCCCGAGCGCCGGCCTTCCATCCATTGCGCGATTCCCTCTTGCAGCCACGCCGGACACCTCCCGCGCGTCTTCTGTTGCAGAAAGCTGTGCGTCAGTTCATGCCGCAATACGCGCGAAAGCTGATCATTCACCGACGTTAGACCCTGCACCGGCACGCGAATTCGCCCGTCATTGATTGCGCCGACCCATGCGGGAGCGCGCGTCATGTCCTCAAATTGCTGGCCGGTGTACAAAATCACTCCGATGGGTTCAGGCGGCGAATAATTCAGCATGGCGCTGATCTGGTCGAAATGTATTTCCAGAATACGCAGAATTTCACTCGCCAATTTAGGCTCCGCCGCTCCTGAATATTTCAAAACAAAATGATTCGTTTGTCCTTCGCGGAAATCTTGTTCGGTCTGCGCGTCGCGCTCCGCTTTTTCTAGCGCCTGCGCCACGTCCGCTTCCGGACGCAACTTTTGCGCGCGTTTCCATTCCGCTACTGCTTCGGGAATCCGGTTCAGACCATAGTCAGACCAGCCCATCAGCTTGGCCACGTCCGGCGAATCAGGCGCCAGACGTTTTGCGCGCGTCAGATATTCCAGCGCGGTTGAGTATTCGCTCCGCCTCAAATGTCCAAACGCAACATCCATCAGTAAATTCAGGTTGTCGGGCGCAAATCGCAGCGCCTGAGTTTCCTGTTCTGCCGCGGCATCCAAATTTCCTTTATTTGCTTCAAACGCTGCAGCAGCTTCGTGTGCGGCAGCAGCCCGGTTCGCGGCGTCCGGCAGTCCTGCAATTGCCGCCTGTTCCAATTTTGCGATGAAAAAATGATCGATCGAGCCGTCATGGATCACAGCGCGCGCAATGCGCTCGTCAATCACAAATACGGATTGCGTAGTTGGCGCGGCCAGTCCGATACTCTTCGCCGATTCGTTAGTGGATGTATTTCCAGTTGCGCTTGTTTGATTCGCCGGGGTGGGAATATCTACGGGTCCGTGCTCAACGCGCTCGACCATGGACTTCGGGAGCGAAATTTGACCGGCGTCCGTCTCCCCCGTTACGCGATCCGCCGTTTCGGTGGCGACGTTCACCGTAATCCGGCGCCCGTTTTTCAACACGATGGTATCCGCGTGCGCGTCAGTCATCGCGCCCGAAAGCACGAGACCCAGTGCGAGCAAAGACACGTATGACAGCACGGTCATGGCGCCACGAATCCGCATCATTCCATTTTAACAGTGAGCCGCGCCGCGCTTCCTCGCTTGCTTGCCGCTCGTTGCCCTACTTGTTACAGTGGGACCACGTGAAAAATTCCCTTCGGGTCGCTTTCCTGTTTTGCCTGATTGCTGTCCCTGGCGGCGTTTTCGCACAGGCCGCGCCACCTCAACAGCCGACTGCTCACGCGCTCTATGACGCGCTGAACGCTCTGCGCGTGAATTCCGATGAAGTTTATTCCGTTCGCGATTTCGATCTGCGCCACGACGCGCTGCACTTCAATTTCATTCAAGGGCAGATCGCATTCCTCCAGCCATTTCAGGGGAAAATTACCGGCGCAGTTTTTTCCGGCCGCGGCAAACTTCTCACCGTTCCGCGCGATCCCGCCGAAAAGGCATCCGCCGCTAAGTTTCTCGGCACTCCACTGATTGATGAGGATTTTCGCGGCGTGTACATGCGTTTTGACGATGATACCGCCGCCCAACTGCTTTCTCGATTACGCGCAGCAAATATCGCCCCGGAAAAAGACACCGACATCAACGATGAGTGGGACATTACCGTCGCGTCATTAAATCCCTGGCATTCCCTGCGCATTCTCACCGACTTACTTTCGGAGCATCCGCTTCCCTATTTCTATGCCGGCGTTTTAGGCTCGAAAACAGGCCCGTTTGACGCGCTCGTGGACGAGCGCCGCCCCGAGCAAGTCGTGCTGGGCCAGCCGAAAACCGTAAACGGCAACATGAGTTACGATTTCTGGACGTCTTTTGCACATCCGCGGACCGCTGAATTGTCCGCGCCTTTTATCGCGGAACATTACGCCCTTGATACGACCGTCCAGACCGATCTCGAACTTTCCGGCAGCGCTATACTCACACTTCACGCCGCGCGCTCTGGCGAGCGCATCATTCCGCTGGAGCTTTCCAAGTTTCTGCGTGTCGAGTCCGTGTCCGACGAAACCGGACATCCGCTGGAATTTTTCCAGAACGAGCCGGCCATTCGCCAGGAAATCGCCGCCCGCGGAAACAACGCTCTCACCGTAATTCTTCCGGAGCCGGCCGCATCTGGACAGAGCTTCCGTTTGCGCTTTACCTATCGCGGCCAAGTCATCAGTCAAGCGTCCGTTGGAGTCTACGTTGTTGGAGAACACGGAAGCTGGTATCCGCACATCAACGGCGTGGATTCGTTCGCGATGTTCGACCTGAGTTTCAAATGGCCACGCGTGCTGCAACTCGTAGCCACCGGCGAAAAACTTGACGAGAAGGAAAATGGCGATTGGCGCGAGTCCCACTGGCGCTCTGAGAAGCCAATTTTCGTAGCCGGATTTAATCTTGGCGCGTACCGCGTATTCAACATGGATTCCGCCGGCCTCAAGATTGACCTCTACGCAAATGCGCAACTTGACCAAGCGCTTCAACCCATGCCCGCCGCCCGCGTGATTCAAACTCCCATTCCGACAACCAACAGGCTGGGAAACGTGGTGCCGTTGCTCAGTGGGAATTTGCCAATCGTTGACGTTTCGCCCGATGCCATTGCAGTTCTTCACAAGCTCGGCGACGAAATTGGCCAGGCCACTCAGTTTTTCAGCCGCTACGGCGGACCATTCCCGTACAAACAGTTGGAGGTTTCGCAGATTCCCGGGAATTTCGGCCAGGGCTGGCCGGGATTATTGTACCTTCCCACGTTTTCTTTTCTATCGCGCGAAGCGCAACGCAGACTCGGATTAAATGTGGCGCACCAGGATCACTTCACGGAAATCGTGCCGTATCACGAAGTGGCTCACCAGTGGTGGGGCAATCTTGTCGTGTGGCGCAGTTATCGCGATCAGTGGATTTGCGAAGGTCTGGCGAACTACATCTCGCTGTTGTTCGCCGATAGCCGCAAGGATTCCGATCACGCTCTAAATATCTGGCTCGTGCGATATCGTGACAGCCTTCTTTCCAAGCTTCCCGGAAAAGATGACAATATCGATTCCTCCGGACCGCTCACATTGGGCTTCCGCTTAAATTCATCAGTAAATCCGAATGGATACGAGGAAGTTGTGTACGCCAAAGCAACGTGGGTGTTTCACATGTTGCGCATGATGTTGCGCGATCCGCAGGCCAAAGATCCCGATGCTCGCTTCGTCGCGCTGCTTCGCGGACTCGCTGAATCCCATCGCGACGCCGTGCTGACCACCGACGATCTGCAGAGCGTCGTGGAAAAAGTAATGTTGCCCAGCATGGATTTGGAAGGCGGGCATTCCATGGCATGGTTCTTCGATCAGTACGTGCGCGGCACTGGAATTCCTCAATACAAAGTGGAGTTCACCGTGCAACATGCCGCCGCTGGAGAACAATTCGTCGTAAAGGGAGTTCTGCATCAATCCGGCGTGCCCGAAGATTTTCTCGCGAGTGTTCCGCTCTACGTGAGTTATTCCGGCGGTAAACCAATTCTGCTGGGCCACGTAACTACCAGCGGCGCGGATACAACTTTCCGGTTTACGACGCGCGTTTCACCGAAGCATATTCTAATTGATCCGGAATTGACGCTCCTGGCTCAAGCCGATCGCGGCCCCGAACTAAATCACTAACGCGAAAGTATTCCTCGGAAAACAAAGCGGGCGGAACCCGTTTTAAGTTCCGCCCGCTCGAAAATTTAAAATGAATATCAGACTACGGACGGCTCGGGCTGCGGAATGCCAGCCAAATCGCCACAGCAGTACCGGCTGCGATTACCGCGACAGCTAGCCAAATGCCGCCGCTGGTGCCAGCCGCGCGCGGAGACTTGTTCTGGTCGCCGCCGTTGTCGCCATCAAGGTTGACGTTGTAGGCTGTCGACGCTTCAACGACGTGATCCACACCGTTCACCGAAACATCCAGCGCGCCCTTGGTGCTGCCGATCTGGAATGATGCCGGCCCCGTTACCGTCAACTGGCCTACGGCCGATTGATTGTCCTTGGAGCGGACCACTACAGACTTCAGCGCGCGCACTTCCAGCAGAGAGCCGGGCACGCTTGCGAAGCGCACCGAACCGCTAACCAGCGTCGCGCTGACTCCCGCGTCCGTCTTATTCAGGGAAACGACGGTGTTCCCAGTCAGGATCATCTGCGAGCCACCGAACTGCAGGCGCACAGCTCCGGTAGCTTCGGTAGAAAGGGTGTCTCCATCATAAATGCTGGTGCCGTCCACAGCTAAAGCGTGGCCAACCAGCGCCCGTTGCGCACTGGTGACGATTCCCATAGGGGCGGAGGGACCCGCGATAGCTGGCACCGCAGTCAGCCCGGCCACCACCACCAGAATCGCAAAGACTTGCAATCGCTTTAGCACGTCAACCTCCGAGAGGTATCCTCAAATATCGTAAGTGCAACTGCAAGTGCTGTCAAGCCGAAAGCGACCCAAATGTGCAACAAATTGCAACTCCGAACTGTACCATAATGAACAGGTTAGGATGCCTGCTGAGGGAATGGGATACTTACTTCCCAGTATTTTGCGCTTTAGTTCCCTTGACCTTGGGCTTCTTTTAAGGACGCGTCCCGAATCGCCTTAAATTCGGAGCCGGGATTCCATTGGGGCGTCTGGGCAGCATTTGCCACCTGGTAGCCGACCAGAAAAAATAGTTTGCAGTCTTCCACGGCGCCGCTCAAATCCCAGTACGGCTTAATGACGTCCGAGGGCTTGTGATAGTCCTCCGTTGTATATTTGTCGCGCATCTGCAATCCCCAGCCGTCGGGCTTGCCAATGTAGTCCACGCCTTCGTCCGGATCGAACGCCGGCACGCCATGCTTCGCAAAATTGAAATGGTCGCTGCGATAATAAAATCCTTTTTCGGGCTCCGGATCAGGCTTCACAGTGCGGCCTTGATTCCGCGCAACATCCTCCACAATTTGATCCAGCGTGGAAGCGCCTTTGCCAATCATTACGATATCGCGCGTGCGTCCGAGTACGTCCATGCCATCCATATTGATATTGGCGGCCGTGCGCGCCAGCGAATAAAGCGGATGCTCCGAATAATATTGCGAACCGAGCAAACCCTGTTCTTCCGCGGTGACGCTTAAGAAAAGTATCGTGCGCCGCGGCGGCGTCTTCAGTTGCTTGTATGCTCGCGCAATTTCCAATAGCGCCGAGCTTCCCGCGGCGTTGTCCTTCGCGCCGTGATAAATCTTGTCGCCATTCACCGCGGGCCCGATGCCGAAGTGATCCCAGTGCGCGGAATAAATCACGTACTCGTCTTTCAGCTTGGGATCGCTGCCGGTAATTTTCGCGATGACATTGTGTGAATCCAGCGTGCGCAGCGTATTCGTCAAATCTAGTTTCGCGTGAATGTTTAGCGGCACCGGATGGAAATCCCGGTTGACGGCTGCTTTTCTAAGCGCCACTAAATCTTGACCGCCCATTTTGAAAAGTTTGGTTGCAGTGTCTCCGCTGAACCAGCCTTCGATCGCCGCCCGATTCATGGCCTTGTCCGGAGTGTTCAAAGTAAATTGCTCGCCGCTGCGCCCGTTCTCCACCACTTCCCACGGATATCCCGCGCCTGCGGTGTCGTGAATGATGAAGCATCCAGCAGCGCCAAGCTCCGCGGCCTTTTCATATTTGTAAGTCCAGCGGCCGTAGTACGTCATCGCGTTGCCGCCAAACGTGTTCGGGTCCAGCTTCAAGGGATCTTTCGGGTCCGGCATCGGCGGATCGTTGATCAGCACGACGATCACTTTGCCGCGCACATCCACACCCTTAAAATCATCCCAATTAAATTCCGGCGCCTGCACTCCGTAACCCACAAAAATCAAGTCCGCATCAATCGACGATTTCTCCAGCACGCGCTTCGTCCATGCCACGAAATCCTTGGGAAACGCGGGCGAAAGCGTTTGCCCGTGCGCAGTAAGCGCAATCTTCACGCCCGGCTGCGGCGTGATGCTGACCAGCGGCACATTCTGCAAAAAAGTTCCGTCGGGATTCCCGGCCTCCAGTCCGCTAGTGCGGAACTGATTCTCCATATATTTAATCGTCAGATTTTCACCATTTGACCCAGGCCCGCGCCCCTCGAATTGATCCGACGAAAGCGTCTTAATATTCGCCATCAAACGATCAGCGCTCAGCGAATTCAGCGCCGCATCAGGCGCGCTAGGTGCGCTCGAGCAACTAGTAACAGCCAGGGACAATACGAACGCGCAGGCTACCGCGCAGAAAATCGCAGTCCCGTGTTTCAAATTCCTGCCGCGACGATTTCCGCGCGGCCGCCGTTCTGCGTTCACAATATTGCGATGCAACATTCGGTTCTCTCCTGAATTCTCCGCTCGTCTCCGCGCCCTCAGCGTCTCTGCGTTGAGAACGCTCTTTCGGGCGCAGCGCAAATCATACGCAGCTATCCGCCTACGGGCAATCGCCGCTCGCCCGCTCAATGAATTCGATCAAAATGATACGCCCAGCTCACCGTCAGATACGACTTCTGTGCTGCCGGGAGGCCGCGATCAGAGTTCAGAGAGCCTGAGAGGCGATTGCAGAATCACAGTACGCAGGACTTACTTGAGTTGCGTGACAAGATCGGCGATCCAGTTTTGCAGCAACCTGCGCTGATCCAGAGCGATATTGGTGAAGGCGATGCCCATGCCGAAGCAGGCGTGCACGTAGACGACTTTGGCCTCGCACGCGAACGCGCCGCCATCTCTAATAATGCGCACGTGGACGAGCGTGCCGTCTGGGAATGGACTGAGCGTATCAACATAGCAACCGCCGAGGCCGATTTCTGACGTGCGCGCGGAAAGTTCGGTTTGCGAGCCGCGCTCCGTCACTTCGACAGACGCGACAAGTTGTATACGGCGAACCGCGCGCTTGTTGTCTGGCGGCGTGGAACTTCCGCCGGAAATCGCGGCGATGCTTGCGGTTGAATTGTTTGCGTCATCGAGCATGATTTGCACCCGGCAAATAACTGAGAGAGCCGGAGATTTAGTCTGGGCTGCCGCGGCACGAGGCGGCAATAGACCAACGGTTTCTTGTGCTGGAGCGGATAACAGAGGAGAAGACGGCATGGTGATCGTCGTCACCACTTTTTGAAGATCACGAACACAGCGGCGACCATGAGCGCGAAGCCCAGAAAATAATTCCATTTCAATTCCGTTCCCAAGTAGAGGACGGAGAAAATGGAAAACACAGTGAGCGTGATCACTTCTTGAATGGTTTTGAGCTGGACCACATTGAATTCGTAAGAGCCAATGCGGTTCGCGGGAACCTGGAAGCAGTACTCGGCGAACGCGATGGCCCAGCTGATTAGAATGACTTTGAACAACGGTGCCTGGCGATATTTCAAGTGCCCGTACCAGGCGAAAGTCATGAAAATATTTGAGATGGTGAGAAGGATGATGGTGATCATGCGCAATATGCTGCTGCAAACTTTTTCGGCACGCAAGTGTTTCGAACGCGCTGCGCCGGAATCGAATGCTCGATGACTTGCGTGCCCGATAATTATTGAGTGCTTGATTGAGATGCGAAATTTGCTAACATCGCGCGCGTCCGGACGAACAGTCAAAAGACTGGAAATCGGAGGATTGATGCGAACGCATGTGATTCATCGAATTGCAAGTTTTCTTGCCGCGGCTTTCGTAGCGGCGCTCACGATGATGTCTGCGAACTCTTCAGCGCAGACGAACGCAAAAGCGCCGCAGGAGATCCATATGTGCAGTCTGCTGACGCCGCAAGATGTGTTGCCGATTGTGGGAGTCCGTCCGCTATCGCAGGAAACCAAGGGCGGCATGACCTGCATGTGGGGAGATCCGGGCAACGATCCGAATAAATACAGGCTCCTGATTCAGGCGGCGTCGTTCACTCAAAGCGCGACTGACCCTTTGGCAGGAGTTGGTACGCCGGCCAGCGAGAGGATGGAGTCGAGTTTCAAGGCGAATCGAAAGCAGGCATTTGACGATAAAAGTGCGCACACGAAAGACGAACCTCAGTTGGGGAAAAACGCGTTCAGCGCGTTGACCGATGATGGAGTGGAAATCATCGTCATGAAAAAGACTAGCCTGTTGAATATTCACTACATGACCGGGAAACGCGGAACGCCCGAAAATGTGGATAAGATTCGCAAAGTAGCGGCAAAGGTTGCGGCGTCGTTTTAAGTTTGGAAGAAACCTCGCAAGCCGTTACGGCTTGTTGGAAACATTTCTCGCAATTGTGAAGGCGCACGCGATTGGGAATGCGTAATCGATTGAAGAGGCCGGAGAGATTGAAAAGGCGCGAGAGATTGGGAACGCTGGACAGAACGAATCGCGTTTGGCGCGAGAGATTGGCGCTGCTGTTTGCAGCGGCGATTGCGTCGGCCATCGTCGGCGCGCCAGGCGGCGCGGTGGGAGAAATCCGCGCGCAACAGAAAAGCGCGCCGGCGATTGGACGCGGAAATTTTGAAATAACGGAAGCGACGATTGCTGAAACTCACGCGGCGATGCGCGCGGGAAAATTGACCTGCCGTCAACTGGTGGAAGGATATTTGCGGCGGATACGCGCTTTCGACCAGCCCACGCGGTTGAACGCGATTGTGGTGGTGAATCCAAACGCGCTGGCGGAAGCGGACAAGCTCGATCAGGAATTCAAACGCACCGGGAAAATGCGTCCGCTGCATGGCATTCCGGTGATTGTGAAAGACAATTACGATACGTTCGATCTGCAAACAACGGGCGGATCGCTCGCCATGAAAGGAAATGTTCCGCCAACCGATGCGTTCATGGTGAAAAAGTTACGCGAAGCGGGCGCAATTGTTCTGGCGAAATCGAATATGGCGGAATGGGCGTTCAGTCCGTACGTAACGGTCAGCTCGATTGCCGGAATCACGCGGAATCCGTACGACCTGGAGCGCGTGCCGGCGGGATCGAGTGGAGGAACCGCGGCAGCGGTCGCGGCAAATTTGGGAATGGTGGGATTGGGAACGGATACCGGAAATTCCATTCGAGGACCGTCGTCGCACAATGATTTAGTGGGAATCCGGCCGACAATCGGACTGACCAGCCGCGATGGAATTATTCCACTTTTTCTGAGCGCGGATGTGGGCGGGCCGATTGCGCGAACCATGGAAGACGCTGCGACGGTGCTGAGTGTGGTGGCCGGATACGATCCGGAAGATCCGATTACGAACAATTCCGAAGGCAAGGTGCAGAAGAATTATGTGCAGTTTCTGGATAAGAATGGATTGCGCGGCGCGCGGATTGGAGTTTTCCGTCCGTACATTGATGCAGCTTCCACAGATGCGCAGGTGAAGGCGCTGACCGAAAAAGCGATCGCGGATCTGAAAGCACAAGGCGCGGAAATTGTAGATCCTTTTGTGATTCCGAATTTTGAAAGTCTGACGCGAAATTTGGGTTGCGGCAATTTTCAAGCTGACTTGAACGCATATCTGGCAAAACATGGACAGAATGCGCCATACAAAACTTTGGCGGAAATTATTGATTCGGGATTGTACCTGCCCTACATTGACGCGCGGCTGAAATCCGCGATGGCGCCGAAACCCACGGGCGCAGAAGACGCGAGCACGGCGTGTCCAGACACGTATCATAATGAAAAGAAAATCGCGTTTCGCGAAGCGATTCTCGCGGCGATGGAACGCGACAAGGTGGATGCGATTGTGTATCCAACGTGGAGCAATCCGCCGCGAAAAGTTGGAGATATGAAAACGCCTGCGGGAGACAATAGCCAAGTGCTTTCTCCCCAGTCAGGATTTCCGGCGATTACTGTGCCCATGGGATTTACTTACGATGTGCTTCCGGCGGGACTGACTTTCCTGGGAAAACTTTTTGACGAGCCGACGCTGATTAAATTTGCGTATGCATACGAGCAGGCGACGAAGCACCGCCGTCCACCGGAGAAATTTCCGGCGTTGAAATGAATAAATGATGAGCGGAAAAGAAGCGCGGAAACCACATTCGCTGAGTTATTTTTCCTCCTGCTTCGGCGGAGCGACGGTGTGGAGAGTTTCAACGTTGAATTTCTTGTAGTCGGAGTACCGCACTACTTCGTTGACCTTCATGCCTTTCACCAGAAGGACGCGAACTCCGATGTGCGCTTCCAGGTAAGTCGGCAGCCAGACTTCATTATTGATGAAGGCCTGCTCGAAAATAAAACTGGTTCCCTTTTGTAGATTCGCCAGGATGCCACCCGCGATCCTGAAATCGCCCACGAAATAAGCTTCGAGGCGGGCAACGTCGAGGGCTTTTTCGTCAATCCAAATCACGCCAGCAAGTTTGTGCACAACTTCTTCCGCCATTTTGTGCGGCTTAAATTCGGGATTGGGTTCAAAATCGAAAACGAGAACATCCTGTCCGCGAAAGCGTTCGCGGCGTGGATTCACAAATTGACAGGCGCGGAGAAAGGTTTCGATGTCGGGATCGTCGTCGTTCTTTTTTCCTTGCTCTTCAGCCTTGGCTTCTTTGGCGTCTTTTTTGTCGTGGCGTTTTTGAACTACTTCAATTTCCTCCTGAGCTTTGTCGTTCTCTTTCTTTTGTTCGTCGGCGGAGAGCGGCTTGCCGTCCTTTTTCACGAGCGTTGAGATTTCGTCGCCATACATATAGAAAAAAGTGTATTCCTTCACTGCGCGCTTTTTCACTTGTCCGGCATTGTCGTATTCGGTTTCTTCTTCGTCGCGCGTTCCTGCATAGTTTTCCAGGATTTTATCGATGGCCTTTTGATTGTCGTCGATTTGTTTGAAGAGGGCTTCCAAGTTCGGGAGTTGCACTTGCGATTTTCTGGGAAAATCGAAAACTCTTTCGCCGATAACGGCATTCAGAACAGCGCGTGAAACGGTAATTTGAAAAACATCGCCGCCGCGATGAAGCTCGATCTTGAATGGAACCTTAATTCCGTCGACGGTGCGATAGTCGTCGTAAAGAAGTTCCTGATTGATTCCCGCGATGGTGGCAGATTCCTTGGAGATGAGGTGAGATTGCGCATCGAAGAAAACATTGCGCTTCAAACCTGCGGGGGACGTGAGTTCGACTTGAAAAGTGTCGCGTCCCTGGACGTGCGCGTGGCCGACGAGCGCAGCACCGATCTTGTTCTTTTTCAAATTATTGAAGTGAAGGTTGTAATAGAGCGCTGCGTCTTCCATCTGTAAAGCTTCCGGGCCCAAGAGACTGGAGACTCCGCCGCTCGCGTCCTGATGCCACGCGGATTTTCCGTTGTAGGCTTCGATCAAATGGTGTTCTTCGAGTTTCGGTTGCGATGCGTCGAGAACGACACCTGATTCGACATTCAATTCGGAGTAGTAGCGGTTCGGAGATTTGATATCGAAGGTATAGCTGCCGGACTTTCTTGCATCGGCCGAGGTGAAAGAGCCGTCGATGGTTAGTGTGTTTATTTTGGAAAGGGCTTTCGCGCCGCCTGCGGCTTTCTGATATTGATCAATGATTTTGTTAGCGTCCTGCGCGTGGGATGATGTGGCGATGGCGAGCAGAAATGCAACGAACAATGGAATCGTCGTGGAATAGCGAGACCTCATCTTATGCAAATTCAACTTGGCAAACATATCACGGCTGGGCAACCTGCACCTCGATGTTCACGCTGGCTCGAGCACGCTAGACACTACCTGCATTGCAACCACTAATACTGATATACGATTGCCGGCTCGGAAAAGTTGCGCCCCGAACCGGCGCGGCAAGCGGCTCGGAAGGCCGCGAAACTGAGATAGAATGGCGACTCTTGCAGGGCTGCAACGCCAGAATGCCGCGGAGGGTAAAGTGATTCACCGGTACGTCCATCACAATGGTGCATTGAAACCGATTGAGGATGTGCGGCTTTCGCCGGGCCAGGCGGGGCTGCTTGCGGGCTGGGGATTATTTACGACGCTACGCGTTTGGGATGGCGAACTATTTGCGTTTGAGCGGCACTGGGCGCGCTTGGAACGCGATGCGAAACGAACGCGAGTTCCTTTCCCATTTGATGCGGAGAAGGTGCGCGGGCAAATGCACGAAGTGTTGCTGGCGAATGAGGTGCGCGAGGGGACGGCTCGTGTCTATGTTGTGTACAACAAGGTTGGATTCTGGCAGAGCGAAGAGCCGATGCCTGAGGTGGATTTGATTCTTTATTCGGCGGGATTGCCGAACTATCGCGAGCCGGTGCGGTTGGGATTGCGCGAACATGGACGACATGCAGCATCTCCACTGGCCGGAGTGAAAGTAACCTCGTGGCTGAATAACGTATGGAACCTTGCGGAAGCGCACGAGGCGGGATGGGACGAAGTTGTATTGCTGAACGAGCGCGGCGAAGTGGCGGAATGCACGGCGGCAAATATATTCTGCGTGCGCGGTGGAAGAGTTTTGACTCCTCCGCTAAGTTCGGGCTGTTTGGAAGGAGTGACGCGCGACACTTTGTTGGAGATTGCGCATGCGTCAGGAGTGCCCGCGAGCGAGCAAACATTAATGCCGGACGATCTTTACGGCGCGGAGGAAGTTTTTATTTCTTCGACGAACCGGAATTTGTTGGGCGTGGGCGAAATTGCGGGACACAAATTTGCGCGCGCGCCGGGGCCGGTGACGTTGAAACTGGAAAAAGCGCTGGCGGCGTTTGTGGCGGAATATGTGGCGGCGAGAAAAGCGAAAAATGGTTCGGTCCACGGGGCTAGGAAATGAAGCTGATTAATTAAGATCCTGCCAGCTCTCATTTTTGGGGTGATCGGAATCTAGTCCACGGGGATTTAGATCCAGAGTTTATTGGGCATTTTGGAGGCGGCGCGCACTTCTCGGTTGACCAAATGCTTTAACTCCGATTCCTCTCCTCTATAACATGCGCGACGGGGATTTCTTTCCGCGCACTTCATGATTGGCGAAACGATTTCGCATTACCGCATCACCGAGAAGCTTGGCGGTGGCATGGGCGTGGTGTACAAGGCGGAAGACGCGCGCCTGCACCGTTTTGTCGCTTTGAAATTTTTGCCCGACACGGTTGCCCAGGATCCTCAGGCACTGGCGCGATTTGAACGCGAGGCGCAAGCAGCTTCGGCGCTGAATCATCCAAACATTTGCACGATTTACGATATTGGGAGCGAAGGCGGACGCGCGTTCATTGCCATGGAGTATCTGGATGGAGCGACGCTGAAGCACACTATTAACGGGCGCCCGATGGATACGGATAATTTGCCGGGGTTGGCGATTGAAATTGCCGACGCTCTGGATGCGGCGCACAGTCAGGGGATCGTGCATCGGGATATTAAGCCCGCAAATATTTTTGTGACAAAACGCGGGCACGCGAAGATTTTGGATTTCGGACTTGCGAAGATTGTGGCGCGCGACGCGAGCATCGAAAATACATCGCAAACAATGACGCAAGCGACGATTGAGGACAGCGCCGCACATCTGACCAGCCCTGGTTCGACGCTGGGAACCGTCGCGTATATGTCACCGGAACAGGCAAAGGGAAAAGAGTTGGACGCGCGCACGGATCTTTTTTCCTTTGGCGCAGTGCTGTATGAAATGACAACGGGCCTGCTTCCGTTTCGAGGTGAAACTTCCGCGCTGATTTTTTGACGCGATTTTGAGCGGCGCACCGATTGCTCCGGTGCGAGTGAATCCCGATGTGCCGCCGGAACTGGAGCGAATAATTAATAAGGCGCTGGAGAAGGATCGCGAGTTGCGTTACCAGTCCGCGGCAGATATGCGCGCGGACTTGAAACGCCTGAAGCGCGAATCGGGGCGATCGGGTGTTGCGAGTGCTTCGGACGAAGCTTCTGGCGCGGCCAGCGACGCGATGCAATCGCGCTCCGTATCGAGCATCCAGCCAGCGTCGGCATCGGCGCCGGGACGCGGGCCTGGCTTTCGCGCACGGACAACTGCGGCGCGGCAGCGAGATCGACAAGCAAGCCGAAGAGAAAGCGCAAAAACTTGGTTTCACGGATAGTGTCGTGAATACGATGGCCGGTGAAGGTTTGTTGCAGTCAGTTGTGCAGAACGGCCGCGGCGCCAATGCTGATGCGGACGCCGTGCTAAAACTATCGCAAACGCCGACTCTGCTGCTTTCAGCCGCGGATATTTATGCGCGGGCAGGCGACGAGGCGAAGGCCGAAAAATTGATCGCTCAGGCGACCAGTGTACGGCCGGACGATCAGATCATCGGGTCAGTTATCACGCCAATGATTCGCGCGGTGATCGCTATGAATCATCACGACGCCACTAAGGCCGTGGAACTGATGAAGGCGGGGGAACCTTACGACCGCGCGAATACGGAGTCCCTGTATACGCGGGCGAGCGCGCTTTTGATGGCTGGGCGCGGAACAGAGGCGGCGCAGGAATTTCAGAGATTACTCGATCTTAAGAACGGGTATCCGGCTGACTTGTTCGTTGCATGCGCGCAGCTCGGGCTGGCGCGTGCTTATGCGTTACAAGGGGATAAGGCGAAGGCCCGCACGGCGTACCAAGATTTCCTGGGTGCGTGGAAAAATGCGGATGCGGATTTGCCTTTGCTGAAGGAAGCGCAATCGGAATACGCGAAGTTGCAGTGAGTTTTGCGCGCGCGGTACGCAAATTCTGATAGCGCGGTGCGAGCCGTTCGGCTACCCTGCCGCATCCAACAGGGCGCAACGCAAATCCGGCCAAATACGTCTATTGTGTGGGGACCCAACCAAGGGCTGGCCCGGCTCTTGTTTCGAGACTGGGCATTCGGCCCTAGTTCATGCATGAATTCGAAAACTGAGGAGAATCCAAAAATGAAAAAGACATCAATGTGGCTCGCGGCGGTTTGCGCCTGCGCGCTACTGCTTTCGGTGGTGGCCGTTAATGCCATGCCGCAGGCTCCGGCAAGCGTAGGTGGTTCGTGGACGTTTACGATGGCGCCGATGGCTCCGCCCGCAGGCGGCGGTAATGGCGGCGGCACTGGTGGTGGCGGACGTGGCCCACAAGGCCCGCTCGTCATGACGTTCAAACAGGACGGCTCGAAGATTATGGGATCGATGCCGGGCCGCAACGGCGGGCCGGATACCGTATTCGAGGGCTCTGTGACCGGCAAGGACATCACCTGGACAATCAAGCGCCCCGGACGGGGCGAAGGCGCTCCTGACGTCGTAACCGCATACAAAGGTACCGTGGACGGCGACAACATGAAGGGCACAGCGACGACTGGCGACAGACCGCCGCGAGACTTCACGGCGACCCGCGGAAAGATGTAAATCGCTTTACGGATTGAAAGAAATAGAGGCGCGCTCTTGAATTTGGGGGCGCGTCTTTTTTTGTGCGCCGACGACGGAATGTTTGTTAGATTGCGCAGGAGAGTGTGGCGGAGAGGGTCATTCCGGCTCAATCGCGCTGGAGACGTGCTAGTATATCCAGCCCAAGGGCATTATGTCTGAGACTGTATTCTATCCGCGGATGCCGGAAGTAGTTTTGCCGGAAGCGGCGCTGGAAGTGATTTCGCCAGACGGCACGCGCGCGCTGAAGCGCGTGGATTGCACTCCTTTCCTGATTGGCCGCGGGGCTGACGTTGGCAATCACGTGCAACTTTCCGATCGCCGAATTTCGCGTCAATGCGCTGCGCTGATCTTCGATGGACGCGCGTTCCGGTTGGAGGATCGCGGACAGAAGCGCGGACTTTTTATCAACGGACAGAAAGCACCTGAAACGATAACACTGCGCGACGGCGACACGATTAGTTTTGGCCTGCCGGATTCCTACGAAATTGTTTTTCGCTCCGACAACGCTTCCCTGCCAAAACTTCTGGATCGCATGGAGCACTTGACGAAGACGGATACCGGCGCGGGCGGATTGCGAAATCTGAATTTGCTGCTGGAAGCCACCAAGATGCTGCATTCGCACATGCCGCTGGAAACTATTTTGGCGCACATGGTGGATCAGGCGATCAACCTGACGGATGCGGATCGCGGATTGTTACTGGTGCCGGGCGACGATGGAAATTTGCAAGTGCGTGTAGCGCAACAGCGGGGCGGCGTGCGGGTGGCAGGCAATGCGGTGGAGCCGAGTAAAACGGCGATCAATGCGGCGCTGGAACAAAAGCGCGGCATCGTGACGGAAGACGTTGCACTCGCGGATCAGAATTTGCAGGCGGCGCATAGCGTGATCGCGCAACGATTGCGCGCCGTGGTGGCAATTCCATTGTTTGCGATGGGCGAGCGCGGAACGGGCGATCCTGAAAGCGCGCCGAAGGGGCAAGTACTGGGCGTGCTTTATCTGGATAGCCGCAGGCCCGCGGCGTTTTCTAAATTGGAGCGGGACATTCTCGATACGCTCGCGGGCGACGCCGCGATGGTAATGGAAAATGCGCGGCTGGTTGTCCTGGAGCGCGAGCGCGAGAGGTTGGAGCGGGAAATTGGAATTGCGCGAGACATTCAACGCGCTCTGCTGCCGCGCGAATTTCATCACTATCCCTACTTGGAAGTTACGGGCAGCAATCAATCGTGCCTAGAAGTTGGCGGAGACTATTACGATTTATTTGATTTGGGGCCGGAAAGAATTGCGTTCGTGTTGGCGGATGTTTCCGGAAAAGGATTGGGCGCGGCGCTGATGACCACGATGCTGCAGGGCGCGCTTTCGGCGACAACATTTGGGCAGCATCCGGCGGAAACATTTGCGCACATCAATCGATTTTTGTGCGATCACGCGCAGGTGGAACGATACGCGACAATGTTTTTCGGCACGCTGGATGCGAACGGGAGGCTGGAATACATCAACGCGGGACATCCTTCGCCAGTGCTGATTCGCGGCGGACAGGTGGAAACGCCATTTCCGGCGGAGTCGTGTCCCGTGGGATTAATTCCCGACATGCAATTTTCGAGCGCGGTTGTGAAATTGCAGCCGGACGACATGCTGGTGCTATTCAGTGACGGCGTGAGCGAAGCGATGGATCCGGAACAAAATGAATACGGCGTAGAACGACTGAAGAAAGCGGTTGGAGAGTGTTCGGCGGCATCAGTGAGCGATATGCAAGAGGCGATTCTGGAATCCGTGCGGCAATTCGCGCGAGGCGAGCGTCAGGCAGACGATGTGACGCTCTTATTGCTGCGATATACGAGCGCGGCGGCGGGGCTTAGGCCGGCAGCGGACTAGTTTTTTCTTCTTTGATTTTTCTCTCGTAGAGCGTATCTCTATACAGCTTTGAATTCGTAGGAGGATTCCATGCGTATGCTGGCAAGAATTTCGATATTTGTTTTTGTGTTGCTGCCAATTTGCGTGGCGGCGAATGCGCAGATCGCGAATGGCGCGCCTGCTGAAACTGTGACGGTGATTCGCGCGGGGACATTGATTGACGGCTCGAGCAATGCTGCACGCACGAACCAGATCATTGTCATTCGAGGGAATCGGATTGCCGCGGTCGGCGATGCCGCGACAACTCCCATACCGGCGGGCGCGCGCGTGATTGATCTTTCACATGCGACCGTGTTGCCGGGGCTGATCGAATCGCACACCCATTTATTCTTGCAGGGCGAAGAACCGGACGCAGGCGGGTATGACGTGCAGTTGCTGAAATATCCGATTTCGTATCGAGCGGCTCGAGCGACGGTTTCGGCGCGCCGCGCGCTCGAGCAGGGATTCACGACGGTGCGCGATTTGGAAACAGAAGGCGCTGGATATGGCGACATCGGAATTAAGCAAGCGGTGGATGAAGGATACATTCCCGGACCGCGAATATTCGCCGTTACGCGCGCGATTTCCAGCACTGGAGGGTATCCACTGGAAGATTATGCGCCGGAAATTACGGTGCCGAAGGGAGCGCAGATTATTGATGGGCCGGTGGAAGCGCGAAAGGCTGCGCGAGAGCAACTCGATCACGGCGCGGACTGGCTGAAAGTCTATATGACGCATCGTTCGTGGGTGGACGACAAAGGCAATTTGATTTCGCAGCCCACGCTGACGGTAGCGGAGTTGAAAGAAATTGTTGACGAGGCGCATGGGTGGCACAAGAAAGTCGCGTGTCACGCATACAACGGCATCGGATTACAGAGGGCGCTTGATGGCGGCTGCGATTCGATTGAGCACGGGCTGGAATTGACGGACGCGAATATCGCGCAAATGTTGCGCCAAGGAACCTGGTATTGCCCGACGCTGGCGGTTTATTCGTATCATCCGGCGCCTGAAGGAACGCCTGATGGAATTCGCGATCGGAAGCGAGTGGAAGTACACGGGCCGTCATTTCAAAAAGCAATGAAGGCGGGCGTGAACATTGTTTTCGGAACGGATGTGGGCGGATTTCCATGGACGGATCCGATAGCGCAGGAATTCAGTTTGATGGTTGGATTTGGAATGTCCCCGATGGAGGCGATTCGGTCGGCGACGTCGCGCCCCGCGGTAATGCTAGACATGCAGGGAAAAATCGGTGTGGTGGCGCCGGGAGCGTTCGCGGATATTATTGCGCTATCGGAAAATCCCTTGCAGACAATTAAGGCGATGGAAAACGTTGGATTCGTGATGAAGGACGGCAACGTGTTCCGGGATCAGATTAGCGGGCACTGAATCGCATTGGTTGCTGTTGGTACAATTGTCTAAGGAACTTCTTTGGCAATCGCGGGTTGAACCAAGAGAGCTTCCACGGTTAGATTAATAGCGGCTATCCCAGCCCTGCGATTTACCTGAAGGAGTTGCTCGTCATGCGTTCAGTTTCTAACAGGATGCGCCGGGGCGTTTTGCAGGTGCTGCATATTGGTGCAGCGGGATTGGTGGCTGGTTCCCTGCTGGCGGCGCCATTATTGCCGCGGACCGCAAATTCGTATGCAGACAGCCGTTCCCTCTCAACTCTAAAAGATTCCTCCAAAGACGAAACCGCGTGGAAGGGGCGTCTTCCAATCACGGAATTGACGGAAGACGAAGCGATCACGCACGCGCTGGACCGCCTGGGATATGGAGCGCGGCCTGGTGACATTGAACGCATTCGGCGGACGGGACTTGAGAAATGGATTACCGGGCAATTGCATCCGGAAACGCTGAACGATAAGGCCGCCGAAAATCGGATGGCAGATTATTCGACAATCTCGATGTCTGCGACCGCGCTGTTGACTGAATATCCGCAGGCGAATGTGGCGGCGAAGCGATTGGGGATCACACAGGAGGAATACAACAAGCGCATGCAGGACTCGCTGCATCCGCCACAAGGCGAGCGAGCCGCGCCGGATAAACGTCCGCAAGTGATTCTGAATGAATTGATGATGGCGAAGCTGATGCGGGCGATTTACAGCGAAAGGCAACTGCAGGAGCAGCTCACGGATTTCTGGTTCAACCATTTCAATATATTCGCGAACAAAGATCAGGATATTTTTCTGGTGGGCGCGTACGAACGCGACGCGATTCGTCCGCATACGCTTGGCAAGTTTCGCGAAATGCTGGGGGCGACTGCGCACAATCCGGCGATGCTGATTTATCTGGATAACTGGGTGAGCGCGGACCCGGCGGCGATCGAGCGCGCGAAACACGCCTCGCCGGAACAAAAACGCGCGTGGAAGGATTTGCCGGGATACGGCAACAAGCGCGGACTGAATGAGAATTATGGGCGCGAGTTGATGGAATTGCACACGCTCGGAGTGGACGGCGGATATTCGCAACAGGATGTGATTTCTGTGGCGAAATGTTTTACGGGGTGGACTGTGCGTGACCCGCAGAACAAGCCGGAATTCGTATTTGACCCGCGTATTCACGATGCCGCGCCGAAGATAGTCCTGGGTAAAAAGATTAAGGATGGCGGAGAGCGCGACGGCGAAAAAGTTCTGGATCTGCTGACCGCGCAGAAGGCCACAGCGCATCATTTGTCATACGAACTGGCGGAACACTTCGTGGCGGATAATCCTCCGCCGGCGCTAGTCGATCGCATGGCCAAAACATTTCAGAAAACGAAAGGCGATTTACACGAAACGGTGCGCACAATGATTTATTCGCCGGAGTTCTGGTCACGCAATTCGTATCGTGCGAAAATCAAAACGCCGTTCGAGCTGGTTGCGTCCGCGGCGCGGGCGCTGGGAGCGGACGTCGATGCGCCGACCTACCTTGTGGGCTGGGTCGAGCGAATTGGAGAACCGCTTTACAGATGCCAGCCGCCGACCGGATACAAGGATGACGCGGCGACATGGGTAAACACTGGGGCGTTACTGAGCAGACTGAACTTCGCGCTAACGTTGGCAACAAACAAAGTGCGCGGCGCGTCCGTGGATTTGACGTCGCGGTTGGGCGACGACGTTGGCGGCGATCCGGCGCGCGCGATGGATCGCGCGGTGGATGTTTTTCTCGGCGGACAAATATCCGCCGCTTCACGTGCGACGCTGGAGAAGGACTCGTCAGACCCGAAAGTGCTCAATGCCAAGCTCGGCGATCCGGCGCGCCCGAATCCGGCGCAACAGAATGCGGCGCAACCGATGGATATCGGCGTGATGACTGGACTTGTACTGGGCACGCCGGAATTCCAGCGGCGCTAGTTCTGAAAACTTTTCGTCACTTAGACAATCCGGATGTGACGAATCCAATGCATTACAATCGGATACAAGCCTGTTAGAATCGGCGCGCTCACCGCGTTCTCATTCGGATGGAACCGCGTTCGAAAAGCTTTTGAGGATTATTTTTGGTGCGCATCGCAATTGTTCCATGTGGAACAATTTGGTTTGGAGCGGTGTCTTGCCTGGAGAATGAATCCAGAAACTTAGTTTGGAGGACACTTCATGAGCCAGAATTTTCAGAATCACGTCAGATTTGTGCCGCCTTGGCATTTTGTGGCCGCGCCGATCTTTCTGCTCAACTTTGGATGGGCGATTTACCGCCTCGTGAAAGACCAGTCGCGTGACAATATTGTTTCGCTCCTGGTGGCGATCGCGCTGATCATCCTGTGGGCCTTTTCACGATTGTTCACACTTACGGTGCAGGATCGTGTGATTCGTTTGGAGATGCGATTGAAGCTGGCGGCGTTACTGCCGGCTGAGACCCGTTCGCGCATACCTGAGTTCACAGTGGCTCAGTTGGTATCGCTGCGATTTGCGAGCGATGAGGAATTGCCGGCGCTGGCGCGCAAAGTGCTGGATGAAAAGATTAATGACCGCAAGACAATCAAGAAAATGATTAAGAATTGGCAGGCAGACGAATTGCGCGCGTAATCAAATCTGTGCAAGAGGACGGACGGGAATCTAGTATCCTGTCTGACGCGCACTTTCGCGATAGGCGCACCAGGTGCAGCCGTTGGTACTGGGCGGAGGCGCTTGGAGATCGAGCACCGACGCAACTTCGTCAAGAAATTTCAGAAAGATTACGTGGTCGATCGGAATTTCAACCCAGCTGAGCGAACCTGAAAACGAAGCGGTGCTCGCTTGAGAAGAAAACGAGCGCGGCTGAAAAATTAATAATCCCAGCCGCCGGATTGGTTTTAGAGAAAGATACCCTTCCGCGGGATTCTCGAGAGCATACGCGTACGCGTTGAGTTGGCGCGTGTACGTTTCCACGTTGCGGCTGGAAACTGAAGTCGTTTTAAAATCCACGATCGCAATGGAACCGTCATCGAAGCGAATGAGCGCGTCGAGTTTGCCGCGAATTTGCAGACTGGATTCGCGATTGGCCGATCTAACGGGAATGGACTGCACGCGCTGATCGGTGCAATCGAGTTTCCCCGGCGGAAGTTGCGGCAAAACTTCTTCCGTGCGTTTGCCGTCGAAGCACGCGCGCATTTGCGCATCAATCGCCTGAAATATTTTCGGGAATGTGCCGGGCCGCGTGTATTTCTGCGTCACCTTCAAGTAGTAGCAGCGGCGGCATTCCTGCCATAGAAAACCGAACTCGGATGGACTGAGCGTCCATGTGCGCTTGGGCGGTGGTTCGGCGAAGAGTGCTTGTTGTTCTGGGGTCATTTAATCGGAGCCTCTCTTCGCGACCCCATGATCAAGAGTCTATCCGGTACGGTGATTTTTATCGTCTGAATCTCAAAAGGTTTGACGTGAATACGGACGCTGGATCCTTCGATTCGCACGACGGGCGGCACATCTTTTTCCATCAGGTCGGAGTACGATGCGCGCTGCACGAACAGCGGAAGACTTATGCTGATGTCGGATTCTTTTCCCGCCCATTCATAGTAACGGATAATCACGCCGTTCCCATCTTCGGTTTTCTTCAAAGCAGTGAGGATGACATTCGGCGAAGAAAAACTAATGAACGACTGGCGTGGCCCGAGAGGTCCTTTCGTTTCCGTAAACGGATTGGCTACTGCGCCAGCGTGAACAAGAACCTGTTTGACGATTATCGGATAATTGAGCTCGTAACCCTGGCGAACGGTTAGCGCTTGTTTCCAATCCCCCTCGTGCGGATAGAGCGAATACGTAAAGTGATGGCGGCCCTCATCGGCGTGCGGGTCTGGCGAATCCGGAGAGCGCAGAAGTGAAATGCGCAACACGTTGTCCTTGGCGTCGTAACCGTACTTGCTATCGTTGAGGAGACTGAAACCGTGCGCGGAATCGCTGATGTCTGCCCAACGAATCGCAGGCACCTCATACATTGCCTGTTCTTCTTTAGTATTGCGAGTTGTCGGGCGCTCGATGGAACCAAAGGGAATTTCGTAGGCCGCCTTGTTTGATTTTGCCGCAAGCGCGAAGCCAGCTTTCAGCAAAATATGTTTTTCGTGCCAGTCCACATCGGTGACGATGTCCACGCGTTGCATGCCCTCGCAAAGGCGAATGATCTGGCTGATTGTAGAGCTCTGAAATTTCTTCGTCACGGCGAACCCGGAACACAACGGACCGTCAATGATGGGGCGAACCTCTTGGACTTCTAATATGTCCCAATGGACTTTTTCAAAATCGGCGTCAATATTCCACGCGTCGTAGTCCTTCGGCTTGTCCTGAAAAGCTTGTAATAGGTTTCCGCATGAACCGGGCGCCAGCGATTCGTAGTTATCGCGCTTGATTATAAGACTCGTGATGCAGCCAGTCTTAGGATCGAGACGCAAACTCAGAAACTCATTTTCGAGGGTGGTATCCGTGCCTCTCACGTGAGATGGCGGCATGCTCCCGTTTGTGCGGGGAACAACGCGATAAACCTCGTAACCGAACGACGGAACGTTGCGCGCGAGGAATCTGATTGTATGTTCATCGGTACCAGACCGGATCGTATCGTTGGACCACAGCACAGGTTGGCCTGAAGAATCCACAACACCAATGCCCGTCACAGTGCCAGGCATTCGTACCGTCACTTCCACTTGTTGCGTGCGCTCCCAGGCGAGAGGATTGACAATCATGACGGCCGCGCCGGGGCCGGAAGTGTCAACGTAATTGGAGAGTGTGCCGAGAGAGCTGCGCAAACTTTCCTCGCCGATGCGGCGGACTTCGGCATAATCGCGGTCGGCGTCGCGATAGATTGCGGAGATGCCGGAGCCGGCGGCTAGGTCATGGAATTGATTGAACAGAACTTTTTTCCAGGCGAAGTTGAGTTGGTCGGATGGATATTCGGCGCCGGTGAGATAGGCGAGCGACGCGAATTTTTCCGCATTGAGCAACAGTTCTTCGCTTTCGCGATTGTGGCGCTTGGTTTCTGATTGCGACGTGAAGACTCCTCGGTGATATTGCAGATACAGCTCGCTGTTCCACGTCGGTAGATTTAGACGCGGGATTTCTTTATCGATATCGTTGAAAAATCCCTGCGCTGTGCTGAAAACCACTTTCGGGTACGGTTGTGCGGGATTCATCCACTTTTTTCCTTCATCGAGCATGAAGCGCGTGGGGCCGCCGCCGTGATCGCCGATGCCGTAGAGGTGCATCATTTCGTCGAGATTCGGGACGCGCGGCATCAAGTCAGCGGTATCACGCGCGATTTTTACCGGATCCATCGTATTTACGTAGTCGTGCGGGAAATAGGTGAGGATCTTGCTGCCGTCGGGCGATTGCCACCAGAAAAGTTTGTAAGGAAATTGAGTTGTGTCATTCCACGCGATTTTTTGCGTGACGAAATAATCGATGCCGGATTTTTTGTAGATTTGCGGAAGCTGCCAGTTGTAGCCGAATGAGTCGGGATTCCAGCCAATGCGAACATCTTTGCCGAATTTTTCCTTGAAGTAGCGCTTGCCCAAAAGCAATTGACGCACCTGGGATTCGCCGTCGGGCATATTTAAATCCGGCTCGACCCACATGCCGCCGATTAATTCCCAACGGCCTTCGGCAACGCGCTTTTTGATTTCGTCGAAAATATCCGGATATTTTTCTTCCATCCACGCATAAGTCTGCGCGGAGGAATGCGCGTAGAAATAGTCCGGATATTCGTTCATGAGCTGCAATGCAGTGGTGAAAGTATCGTGGACGACCATTGTGGTTTCCGACCACGGCCACAGCCACGCCATATCAATGTGAGAGTTCCCGACGGCGCGGACAGTGTATTTCTTCAGGACAGGATCGAGGGCGGCGAGCTTGTTCATCGCGGCGTCGAGTGAGGTGTCGAACGCACGTTGATCGCCGCGGTCGAGCGCGGCGAAGTCCACAGTTTTGTAGGCTGCTTCGACGATTGACGCGGCGGCCGGGCGATCCATGATCTGTTGCTCAGAACGATTCGCCGTCGCGGGCAGCGGGAAAAGCGCTTCGAGAGCCTCGTCCGCTTGCAGCGCTTGCGCGATCATTGCGGGATCGGTTCGACCTCGCGCGGGGCTGACGTTGATTGTCGCGCCGGCGAACGTAACTTCTTTTAGCGGAGGGCAAATCACTTTTACGGCGAGAAGAATTTTCTGACCGGGACGGATGTCATTGCTAATTTCAATCGGCTCGAGTTCAACACCCATCGCGACGCGCGAACCATCCAAATAAACGATGGCGGGAATATCCATATCGCTTTGCGTGGCGAAAGAAAGCCGGAGCGACGCGCCGGTGTAATCGTACCCGGATGATGCAGCAGGAATTTGAACCACCGTTCGCAACCAGATCGTCCCGCTGGTCCAAACGTAGCCGGTCTTAACGACTTGCCACGCCGAACCGTCCACGCGCGCGGATTGTCCATCGGGAATATCCCCAGCGTGAATGCGCCATTCCTGCGCGGGGATTTGCGTCACAGACTGAAGACGATCGAGCACGGCTTTGTGCGCAGAAGGAACGGCGCCGGGTTGCTGAGCGTCAATGCCCGGCATGCACGCCGCGAAAACTATCAGCAATACCGCGCACTTCGCCAATCTGTGAGCCCGCAGAACATTTCGCCGCATTCGATCTCTCCAGAATTTCTGTTAATGTTTTATAAATCGCCCAACTCTTCATACCACAATTCCGCAGAACGGCGGACGGCAAAGGTAAATCGCTTCAGATGTCGTGCCGCGAGTGCGCATGTGATAATCTGCCCGCCAATGGCCCCGCCGGTTGTAATTTATGTGGGGCGTGAGGACGATGCATGCACAATCCCGCATTAGGATTAATTATATTAATTTTCGCCGGCGCGATGAACGGCAGCTTTACATTGCCGATGAAGTTTACGCGAAGCTGGGCGTGGGAAAATACGTGGCTGGCATGGACGTTATTCGCGCTGTTTTTTCTTCCGCCCGTCGTAACTTTTATTTCCCTGCCGAATATTCATGAAGTTTATGCGCAGACGGGAATGGGTCCAGTGTGGATTGTGGCCGCTTGCGGCGCCGGCTGGGGAATCTCGCAAGTTTTCTTTGGCCTGGCGGTTGATGCGGTTGGAATCGCGCTGGCGTTTTCCGTAATTCTGGGAATTGCGGCGGCGGTCGGAGGAGTTGTGCCGCTGGTGAGAGATCATCCGGACAAGATTTTTTCGCCGGGCGGACTCGGCGTTCTCGCGGGATTGGCGCTAGTTGTGATCGGAGTGGGAATTTGCGCGGTCGCCGGACGCAAACGCGAGAAGGCGCTTGGATTGGGGCCGCAAGCGGGCAAAGCGTCCATCGGTATGGGACTTCTTTATTGTTTGTTTAGCGGACTTGGATCGGCGCTTGTCGGAATTGGGCTGGATAATGGGAAGGCGCTGATTGATGCAAGTGTGGGCTTGCATGGAAATCCAATTTGGGCGCCGATGGTGGCCTGGTTGCCGCTGATGGTGGCTGGCGGAATTCCCAATCTCCTTTATTGTTTGTACCTGCTGCGCAAAAATAAAACGGGGCATAAATTTTCGCTTCCATCCACGGGAGGATATTGGCTGCTGGGATTTATGATGGCGGTTTTCTGGTTTGGCAGCACGCTGATGTACGGCGTGTCGAAAGATATGTTCGGGTCGTGGGGTACAACGCTGGCGTGGCCGATGTTCATGTCGCTGATTGTAATTACCGCGAGCGTGCATGGGATCCGTACGAGCGAGTGGAAAAATACGGGGCAGACTCCGCTGCGGATCCAATTAAGCGGATTGACGGTATTAATTCTGGCTGTGGTTGTGCTGACGTTTGCCGGACAACATGTGCAGTAGCGACCGCGAAGTTGCGCGCTAAAAATCGGTGGAGACGGAAATGACGGGGAGCGATGTTTTATTTTTAGGCGTGGACATCGGCGGCACGAAGGTAGCCGCGGGATTGGTGGACGCGTCCGGCCAAATCATTTGCAAAGCGCGAGCGCCGATGAACGCGCATGGCACAGCGGAAGAAGGGCTTGCTTCCGTGCTGACGGCGATGCGCGATACGATGAAGCAGGGTCAATCCGCGCATCCCGGATTCAAACTGGGTGGCGTGGGAATTTGTTCCCCCGGGCCGCTGGATCCGCGCACAGGGGTGGTGATTAATCCTCCGAACCTTCCCTGCTGGCGCGATTTTCCTCTCGCGGCTCGAGTGAGCCAGGAATTTGGCGTGCCTGCGCTGGTGGAAAACGACGCGAATGCCGCCGCACTCGCGGAATCCATTTGGGGCGCTGGCAGCGGATACCACACAGTTTTCTACGCAACGCTCGGAACCGGCATTGGCACGGGACTTGTGATGGACGGGCGCATTTACAACGGCCGTACGGGCGCGGCTACCGAAGGCGGGCACGTCACGATTGATTGGCGCGGCCCGAAATGCGGATGCGGAAAGCATGGCTGCATTGAGGTGCTGGCTTCCGGTCCGGCAATCGCCACGCGAGCGCGCGCGAAAGTTGCTGCGGACGCGAAACGAGGCGCGCCATTGTTGAAAGCGGCGTTAGAAAAACTGGAAAACATTCAGGCCGAGCATGTGGCCATTCAGTGGCGTGCGGGAGATCCGCTCGCAAAAGAAATTCTTACCGAAATAATGGACTATCTTACTGTGTGGCTGGGCAATATTATCGATTTGCTGGAGCCGGAAGTGATCGTGATTGGCGGCGGCATCGGCCAGCTTGCCAGCGAATGGTTCAATTACATTCACGCGAAACTTCCTGCGTGGTGCATCATCAAGCGCGGCGTTGAAATTCCGATTGTTCTTGCGCGGTACGTTGCGGATTCTGGAATCGCAGGCGCGGCGGCGCTTTGTCTGGCGTCACCGGCTAAGACGTAATCGCGATTACGCGCAGCGGACTTCCCGAGCCGTCAACAATTTTCAGCGGCGCGGCAATCACAACCGCTCCGGTTGCGGGCAGTTCATCCAAGTTGCACAGTCCTGCCAATCCGAATTTTCCGCTGCCGTGCATGATGAAATGATTTGGAGACGGAGGCTGCATTCGAGCGCAAATCGCAATCGCGCTGACTCGCGCGGAAAATGAATGCAGGGTGTCCTTCATACACGACCCTTTCACACGAACTCGATAGAAGTTTGGTGAGCAGAGAAAACGCGACCGGCGAACGGCTAAAGAAGAATCGACGGAGGAGAACGGCCGGAGAGTACTTTCGACCGCGCGGAGAGAGCGTTCGACGTGCCTAATTCAATAATTTTTGCAGATGATTTTGGCGGAACCGCGAGTATCCGATTCCGAAAGACGATGGCGCGCATGCCGGGCGAATACGAAGTGTGCGGTTGCGAATCCGGCCCATGCGCACTGAGAAGATGAAAATGCTTTGAGCCCGTGGCGGCTTCAGCCAACGCAATCTCAGGATGAAGATCGTCCGATAAAGAAATGACTGGAAAAAGCAAAAACAAAAAAGTTCCGAGCGCCACCCATTCGCGCAGGGTAGGCCCTTCGCTTCGACGCCAGTGGCTGCGCAAAATAAATATCGCCGCCAGCGCGATCACAAGCCAGGAAAGATTAAGCAGTAATTCCATGCGAAAGAAAAGCTACTACAGTGTTCGGTTCCGTTGCAACCTGTATCGACCGACGATCGGGCTGACGTATGATCCTCGCGAGAGATTGGGCATGGCGTCAGATTCCGCAACCGTGCAAGCCGTGCTTCGCGAAGTATTTCTGGTGATATTCCTCGGCGCGATAAAACGGGCCCGCGGCAACAATTTCTGTGACGATGGGGCGCTTTAGGCGACCGGATTTTCCCAGCTGTTCTTTTGATGCGAGTGCGGCTGCCTGTTGCGCGGCGTCATGAAAAAAAATCGCGCTGCGATATTGCGTACCGACGTCAGGCCCCTGCCGGTTCGGCGTGGTCGGATCGTGGCTCGTCCAGAAAATTTGCAGCAAATCTTCGTAGCGAACTTTTTGCGGATCGAATTCGACTTCAACCGCTTCCGCGTGTCCCGTGCGGCCGGAGCAAACGTCTTCATAGCTTGGGTTTTCAGTTTTTCCGCCCGCGTAGCCGGAAACAGCCGAGGTCACTCCCGGCGTGTGCTGGAAATTGGCTTCCACTCCCCAGAAACATCCCTCTGCAAATGTTGCTTTCGCCATGGCTTTATTCTACTCCGGACTCGAAATTCGTTCGACTGCGTGAAAGCGCAGCAGCCATACATCTGATGCTTTCACTATTCCGCAGGATACAGCATTTGCGCTATCCTCTGCACGGCTTGGGCGACGGCTTCTTCCTCGCGCTTCGCGAAAAACTCTGATGATTCTTCACGACCCATTCGATCGCGCATCCGTTTTGGAGACGTTGCGACTTCTCATCTCGACTCCGTCAGTGAATCCTGATCTCGCGCCGGACGAGGGCGCAGGTGAAGCGAAAATTGCCGGTGTTATTCGTGATTGGTTTCGCGAGCGCGGAATCGAAAGTTGGCTGGAAGAAGCTGCGCCCGGACGACCTAATGCTGTCGCGCGCATCGGCAGCGGCACTGGCCGAACGCTAATTCTTTGCGCGCACGTGGATACCGTCAGCACCTCCGGCATGACGATCCCACCGTTCGATCCGAGGGTCGAAGGCAACCGCGTTTACGGACGCGGAAGTTATGACATGAAAGGCGGCGCTGCGGCGATTCTGTGCGCGATGGCGAAACTCGCGAAGGAAAAGCTTGGTGGCACGGTGATGGCGGCGCTTGTTGCCGACGAAGAATACGCCAGCATCGGCGCGCAGCATTTCGTTGCGCACCACAAGGCTGATGCATGCGTGATTACTGAGCCGAGCGAAGGCCGGCTCATCCTCGTCCACAAAGGATTTGTGTGGGCGGAAATCACGACCGAAGGCCGCGCCGTGCACGGCAGCCGTTGGGATCTGGGCGTGAGTGCAGTGGGGCGAATGGGGCGCATCATCGCCGCGCTCGATGAATACGACCGCAAGATTCTTCGTGCGCGAACGCATCCCCTCGTCGGTGCTGCTTCGCAACATTGCGCCACAGTTCACGGCGGCGCAGGCCTCAGCACGTATGCGCCAAGTTGCACGCTACAAGTTGAGCGCCGCACTCTTCCCGGCGAATCGACCGCACAAGTGATGGACGAAATTCGCGGAGTGATTTCGGCCGCTGGAGAAGACGCGACAATTCGCTTGTTGCTGGATCGCCCGCCACTCGTCTGTCCGCACGAAGCTCGCATCGCAGAATGCGTGCGCCAGGCCGCAACGAAAGTTCACGGACGCGCGCCCGAAGAAGCAGGAGTCGCTTTCTGGATGGACGCGGCTTTATTCGCGGCGGCTGGAATGGAAACTGTTAATTACGGAGCGACGGGAGCCGGAGCGCACGAGGCCGTCGAATGGGCGGATTTGGATTCGGTGGTCACGTGTGCCGCAGTGCTCGCAGAAACTGCTCGCAGCTTTTGCAAATGACTCGCGCTGAATTCTTGAACCACGAACACTTCAGGCGAATAATCGAAAAGATCCGTATCCTAGAAGCGCGCCGATTGACGAGCCCACGATCACATCGCTAAGAAAATGCATTCCCAGCACGACGCGGCTGATTGCGATGCTTACCGCGCAAAGCAGCAAGCATTCCTGAAATTGCGGATAGAACGATCCGACCGTCATCGCGATGGAAAACGCAGTGATGGAGTGTCCGGATGGAAATGAGAATTGATCGGGCGGTAAAACTGTTGCCCAGCAATGAGGCTCAAGCTGGCACGGCCGCTTTCTGCGGCTGGCTGGCTTCACCAACATAAATATCAAAGTACCAATCGCAACGGCCAGAATCGCCGAGCCAATTGCGGCGACGCGTTGCGCTCCGCCAAAAACAATCAGTACGATTCCGAGCGCGTACCACAGCCAACCGTCTCCGCAGCGCGTTGCGTAAATCATCCACAAGCGCACCCATCGCGGCGCGCGCCAGCGATTTATCCTGCGCATCAGATCGTGATCGCGTGTATCGATATATCCCCATACTGCCCGCGCTGTGCTCATGCCAGATCCTCCGCCGAATCCACTGGCGCGATAAGCCTCCAGCGGTCCCGGCTCTGCGGTGCGGGAATCACGCGTCGAGCCCAGCGCTGCGCAAACAATTGTTCGGCAACGCAGTGGCTCAACACGACAATGGGAATCAGCAGCGCAAGCGGAGCAAGAATTCTGGTCCAGCGCTCCTCGCACATCATTTCATGTGCAACACGCGCGACGTCGGACGTTAGCCGCGTGAACGAACCGGCTTCCGCGCGCACGCGCGCGGCGCCATGCTGCAATCCTCGGAAAAACTCTTCCTTGTTTCGCGCTCCTCGAACTTCGGTGAACGCAGCGCCTGCTGACTCCAGCGTGTGCGCGTCACTTCCGCCGATCGCGATTTTTTTGTGCGTGCGCCAAACCGCACGGCCTGCCGGTTTGCCACCGCCGCGATGCCCGCGTTGCGCGTTTCCACTGCTGGGAAATATTCGCTGAACCATCGGAAATCTTCCTTTGCGCTCCGCCCCGTTAAATTTGAAAAAACATGATTTATGCTGAAGAACAACCTGTGCTCCGTGAGATAAATCAGCAGTGACACCAAATCGTTCCGCCGCCGCTGAATTTCCATGTGCTGTCGCTCATTCAAATCGTAAACGCCGATGTGTGCGATGGCGCCGCTCGGCATCGTGCACGTCACCTCTTCGCTGACGAAAAAGTTTGGGTTGCGCCGCAGCAAATCGCAGCCGTCGATCGAGTCATGATCCGTGAGCGTGATTAAATCCATGTCGCGCCGCTGTAGCGTCTCGTACACTTCCGCGGGATCGCTGTAACTTTCGCGGCAGAACGCGCGAAGAATCGGAGAAGTACACGCACCAGAGTTGTACGAGTGGATGTGCATGTCGCACTTCATGAAATTGTCGTAACACTCTCGCATTACGCTCCCATGACATCCGCATAATCTTATGATTAATAAGGACTTATGACCGATTGAACAAAGTCCGAAAGTCTTCCTCAGTGCGCCCACCGCAAATGGCACTTCTCTTGCTAACAGGTGTGCGAGAATCCGGCTGGCTTTGCGCGAAGGCACTTCGATGCCCATCGATCAAAAACGCGTAGAATTTGTTTTTTTCGATGCCGGCGGCGGACACCGCAGCGCCGCCACTGCGCTCCAGGCGGCTATTCAATCGCAAAATTTTCCTTGGACGATTGATCTTTTTAATTTGCAGGAGGCGTTGGATCGGCTCGACCTAATCAAAAAAATCTTCGGCGTTCGCATTCAGGATTGTTACAACTCGGTATTGAAGTCCGGCATGACGCTGGGCAGTGCTTATTTGCTGCGATTATTGCAGTTGATTCTCGCGGCATATCACCGGCCGACGGTACGTATGCTTGAAAAATATTGGCGCGAATCGTCGCCCGATATGGTCGTCTCGCTGGTTCCGCATTTCAATCGCGCGCTTTGCGAAAGTTTTGCGCTGGCGTGTCCCGGGAGGCCGTTCGTCACAATTCTTACGGACATCGCAAATTTCCCGCCACGATTCTGGCTGGAAAAACAGAAGCAGGATTTTATCTGCGGGTCTGACCGCGCGGTAGAACAAGCGCTTGCGCTCGGACATGCGCCGGATCGCGTGTTTCGCGTTTCGGGCATGATCGTCAATCCGCGATTCTATGAGCCGATCAATATTGACCGCGCGGCGGAACGCATTCCCCTCGGGCTGATCCCGGACCTTCCAACAGGTCTTGTGATGTTCGGCGGGCAAGGCTCCAAAGTGATGACGGAAATTGTGAAGCGGCTCGATGGTTCCAACCTGAACATGCAACTCATTTTAATTTGCGGAAAAAATGAAAAGCTAGCCGCAAGTTTACGCGCGATGAAAACACGTTTCCCTATTTTCGTTGAAGGTTTTACCAAGCGCATTCCCTACTACATGCATCTTTCGGATTTTTTCATTGGCAAGCCCGGCCCCGGAAGTTTAAGCGAAGCAATTCTTATGCGTCTTCCCGTGATCGTCGAATGCAACGCGTGGACGCTGCCGCAGGAACGCTACAACGCGGAATGGGTTCGCGAAAAACAAGTTGGAATTGTCGTCGATAATTTCCGGAAGATTGTGCCCGCCATGCGCGAACTGCTTCAGCCCGGTCATCTGGCCGCGCTCAGCAAGAATACCGAGAAAATGCCCAATCGCGCGGTGTTTGAGATTCCCGGCATTCTGCAAACAATTTTGGCTCGCAGTGGACGCGCGCCGAGAACGACGTCCACTACCTAACGAAAATACACATTATCGCGCGCAGAGATTTTCGGAACTGAAGTGCGAATGAGCAAAAATCTCGGTGCCAATTCGAATTGGCACCCGTTAAGTTCGCCGCTCCGCACGACTTGCGGTCGTGCTTAACAATAATATGCTGCAAAGTGCAGCAATTGTTCCACGTGAAACAATTTGATCGTAAAGCCGCTATCGCCACTGCATGCTAATTTCCCGCTTTACGGCACCGCAGCGGCAGGATTTTCGGGATTCACCTTCGGGAAATATTTCTCGTACCACGCGATAGAGCGTTGAATACTATCCACTGTGTGTCCTGACTCGCGGATGCCATGTCCCTCGCGGGGATAGCGCACGAAAATCGTATCCACACCAACATCTTTTAGCGCCACATAATATTGCTCGGCTTCGGCGATGGGCACGTCGGCGTCATTCTCGCCGTGCATGAACATTACCGGAGTGGCCACCGCGGCCACATGCTTCAGCGCAGAACGCTCCCACATCAAATTCATGAAATCGCCCTGGTGCGGCAACTGGCCAAATTCCATTTGCTCGTACTGGTTGTAATACGTCATGTAGTTGTAGCTGATGAGATTTGAAATGCCCGCAATCGGAATCGCCGCACGAAACATTCGCGTCTGCGTAATTAGCCAGTCCGTCAACTGGCCGCCGTAGCTGACGCCTTCAATTCCTATTCGCTCGCGGTCCAGCCACAAATATCTTCGCAGCGCCGCCGAGACTCCATACAAGACGTCTTGACCCTCGTTGCCATCCTGATCGCCGAAGACGGCATCCGCGAATGCCTGTCCATATCCGGTCGAGCCGCGATAGTTCACGTGCAGCACCGCCCAGCCGTTCGCCGCGTAAACTTGATCCTTGAAATTAAATGCCGGGCCGTTTTGTCCGTGTGGACCGCCGTGAATATTCACGATCAGCGGATGCTTTGACGTCGCCGTCATCCCCAGCGGTTTTACGAGGAACGCTTCCACTTCGTATTTGTTGTCGTTGCTGACGAACGTGAAGGATTCCACGTCAGCAATTGGCCTTTTGCCGAGCACTTCGGAATTTAGATCTGTGAATTGACTAGACACTCGGACCTGCTGGACTGGCTTCGCTATATTTTGATTCACAGCTGCAGCCGTCGTGTACAAAGGCCCCATTACGATTTCGTGAAGTTCTGCGGGGTCGTTCGGACTCGTGAATGCGTAGGCGACGTTGCCAGATTTCGCTACCGAAAACGAGCCGACCGATCCGCGGTCATGAATTATTACTTCAGGCATCCAATCCGTAACGGCCTGCCGGTAAAGTCGGACATCCCCGCGTTCCTGCACCGTAAAGTAGACGGCGCTGCTATCCGCCGACCACTGCGGCGAACCCTGCCGATTATCAATCGTCGCAAGCTCATGCCGATGCGATCCGTCCGCATTCACCACCCAAACGTGTGTATCCTCCATCGTAGTTTCGCGGTCGGTCAGTCCGCGCCGTGTGGCGGAATAAGCGATCATTTTTCCATCGGGCGACCACTTCGGCGAATATTCGGCATTCTCAGTAGCCGTAATCCTGCGGACAGTTCCATCGCTCACCTTGATCGCGAAGATGTCGTAATTGAAAAACTGATCGGCGTTCGGCGAAGGATCGGAAACGTAAACAATTTCATCGCCATTGGGCGACCAATCAATCGAATGCTCGTACGCGGTTCCGTCCGTGAGTTGACGCACACGCTTCGACGCCACATCCACAACAAAAATATGCAGACGGCGATTGTCATTGAAATGGGAATTTCCTTCGCCCGCGTCAGGCTTATACATGTAGCGCGTGATCACAATCGGATCGCCGCTCGCGTCCTTCGTTTCCGGCCCCGGCGTGGCGGAAATAAACGCAATCTGTTTGCTGTCCGGCGACCACGTCACGCTCGCGCCCATCGAAGGCAGCGGCGCATTCGTATCCATCACTTCCGCCATAAATGTTGCGGCCGTGCCGTCAGGATGCACAATCGCCAGGCCGTGCTTCCCTTCCGCGGTGCCCATGTAGGCGATCCACCTTCCATCAGGAGACCACACCGCGCCGCCAGAGCCTTCATTTTCCGCCCCGATGCGCGTGGATTCCCGCGTCGCAGGATCCATCACCCACAGTTGTCCCCACGGTCGTCCCGGCCGGTCGTATCGACTGATCGTGTATGCAATGAATTTTCCATCCGGTGAAATTTCAGCTTCTCCCACGGATCGCAATTTCTGGTAGTCGCTCGGCAGCAATCCGTTGCCCTGAGCGTAAATCGCCGAAGAAATAAAAATCAACATCGCCGCAACAAAAATTGAAACACAAATTCGTGCGCGCATAATTCTTCACCTCGCGTGAAAATTTCCGGTCGAGCGAGATAGTATCATCGTCAAAGCCGGCAATTGGAGCGTTCCATATTTGAAATGATGGGAATGTCGGTCGGCCACGATGCCAGAATGGAAATCCTTCTTTGGCTTTCAAATGCGACTTGACATGGGAAATAAGAGGATTAGCATCCCACCAGTCTTCACTCGGAATTGCGTCGATCAATTCTGAGAAATCCGCCGACGGGGAGGGGTCAATGTCCTTGAAGAGAACGATTCTGGCACTGTTTGTTTTGCTGGCGTTAGGAGTGGGCGTGGTGAAGTCGCAGACACCACGGCCTGACAATAGGAATTTCTGGGCCTTGAACAACACGGGGAAAGAGATCGCGCAGTTTTACGTATCTCCCCACGGGAACTCCAATTGGTTAAATAATGTACTTGGAAGAGGTACGCTGCCTGCCGAGATGGGCACCGTTATCTACTTCCCCTCTAACGTCAGTACCGGCTGCAGCTTCGATTTCAGACTCGTATATGCCGATGGGAGTTCGCAGATGTATATGCAAGGAAGAGATGTTTGCAGTATCTACGCAGTTCAGTTTGATGCTGCCGATTCGTTTGGGTTGGTAAAATAGAACGAAAGCCCCTCAGGGGTCACTTCAAAACCGGCTGTAAATTCTGCGCCTGTCTTAAACTTCGCGCGATTGAAATACGGGAACTGTAGCAACATCGGGTCTAGCTTTTTGCCAAGGCCGGACACTACTTCCACAAAATTCTCAAAATCCTTATCGCAATCTACTAAAACTTTTTCGTGAGTGATCTGTTGCAGCACTTTCAGAGCGAAGATGAAATTGTCCGGCGTCTTTGTCGCCCATCCTCTAACCGTCGAAGCCGATGGCGTCCGGTAGTAAGTGCTGTCTACTTCTACGGTATTAAATCGTGTTGCGTAAAAGGTCAGAAAATCCGCGGGCTTCATACCAGACGGATAGAAGCTGCCTTCCCATCCCGCCGCAGTAAATGCGGACGTACCTACCCGAATTTCGCCGCCCTGTTTCGGCACAACTATTGGAGCCTATCGCAGAGCGGAGTTTGAGAGCAAGTTCGGAATGGGTAATTGCGCGACTATGTTTGATTGTACATACGGTTCTCTCCATGTAAAGTGTCATAACTGTTATCGAATAGGAGAGACACGGTGAATAAGCCCATCCTTGTACTCGTGATTCTATTTTGCTGTTCACTGGTTGTGGCAGCACAAGACCAACAGCAAACGCCTCCGCCACAACAGGCACCAACCCAAGCTCCCGAACCTGCGAAGCTGATACTGAAGGAAGGCACCGACGTTCACCTGAAGTTCGCCCAGGATTTGAGTTCGAAAACCGCGAAAGAGGGCGATTCTGTCGCTCTGGTCCTGGATGAAGACATAAAGGTCGGCGACGTGATTGTCGCAAAGGCTGGTGCGAAAGCGGTAGGCACCGTCACCAATTCAAAGAAAGCCGGGATGAAGGGCAAAGCTGGTGAACTCAACATGCGGCTGGAATACCTCATCATGCCAGATTCCCGAATGAGGTTACGCGGATCGAAAGGTCAAGAAGGAGAAGATAAGGAGGGTGCGGCCGCCGCCCTCACCGTACTTTCTGGCCCCATCGGACTTATCAAACACGGCAAGAATGTTGAAGTGAAGCAAGGAACTCCGATTACGGTCTACGTGGATCAAGACTTCGTAGTGCCAGTTGCTAAGTAACGGCGAACACTTAGATAGATCACGACTACCACAATCGCACGACATTGATTTCAATTCCGGCTGGGCAGAATGAACCGGCTAGCCGCGATGACCTTGAAGCGGTTGGGTCGCGATGGAGAAATCAAGATAAAAACCCGTAAGCAGTAAAACCTGTGCAAAACAAATAATTCGAACTTCCCTTACGATCGAGTTTTGACTCGACTGCTTAGACTGCGTTTGCCTCTTCAATTTACGGAGAAAACGGCGATGGTGGGGCTGGGGAGAGTCGAACTCCCGGCCAATGGTTTAGGAAACCATTGCTCTATCCATCTGAGCTACAGCCCCACAATCAAAGACTACTACGAATTTACTACGTTTGAGAATCCTGACGCTCTCTCTATCACCGCGATACGGCGTCAAACCTGCGAAACCAAAAGGCTTAGCGCCATCTGATTTCTGCCGTTAGGTCACGGGTAATCAGTTTAGGAAACTGCTGCTCTATCCATCTGAGCTACAGCCCCACACGCGCTTCAGTTTATCGCAAGCGCGCCAAAACTTCCTTACCCACCATTGACGTCTCCGCGCGCGGCCAAATTTTCCACTCGAAACGCCGCAACTTGCGCCACAATGGGCGGGCTTGCTCACGCGAGCCGCAAATGCCCACTAGCGATCAAATCGCACGCGCACAAACGTCTGCTAAACCCACGCGGATTCGCTGGACCATCATGGGCTGGCTCACGCTCGTCCTGATGCTCACCTATCTCGACCGCCTGAACCTGAGCATCGCCGGAAAATATATTCAGGACGAATTTTCTTTCAGCACGCAAACGATGGGCTGGGTCTTCAGCGCATTCATTCTCGGCTATTCCGTCTTTCAAATACCCGGTGGCTGGGCGGCCGACCGTTTCGGCGCGCGTAATCTGCTCACGACCGCAATTGTCTGGTGGTCGGCATTCACCGCGCTCACCGCGCTTGCTCCACACTTAATTTTCGTGCGATGGGTTGGCGTGGCGGGCTCGCTTATCATCGTGCGTTTTCTGGTCGGCGTCGGCGAATCTTCCAGCGCGCCGAGCGCAAATAAAATTGTGGCCTTTTGGATGGGCTCCGCGCATCGGGCTACGGGCACCAGCTTCACTTTGCTCGGTATCGGACTGAGCGGCGCTCTCACGCCGGTTCTGATTTCATGGATCATGCAACGCTGGGGCTGGCGCATGTCCTTCATGCTCTGCGGACTTGCCGGCCTCGTCGTCGCGCTCGCGTTTCATTTGTACGTGACCGATCGTCCCGAACAGAATTTACGAGTAAACGCCGCCGAACTCGAACTCATTCGGTCCATTCATCCCACGCAAGCCGATTCATCCATCACCAGCGTCGCGCGCAAACCGCGTCCCGCACCGTGGGGCAAAATGCTTACGAGTCCATCCGTGTGGGCGTTGCTCATCGGTTATTTCTGCCAGGGATATCCCATCTATATTTTCCACACCTGGTTTTTCATTTATCTGGTGCGCGTGCGCGGACTTTCCGTTTCGCAAAGCGGAATGTGGGGCGCCACTCCCTATCTAGCGATTGCAGTGCTTGCGCCGCTCGGTGGAAAATTCTCTGATGCAGCCACGCGCAAACTCGGCAAACGAAAAGGGCGCCGACTCGCCGTGTGGATTGGGATGCTCGCCTCCGCGGGATTTCTGTGGTTCGGCAGCGGCGCCACAAATAAATGGCTCGCAATCACATTGCTGGCGGCTGGTGGAGGCTTCAACATGTTCGCCGCCGCAAGTTTTTGGGCCGCTTGCATTGACATAACGCAGGAATTCACCGCGTCACTTTCCGGATTGATGAATACATTCGGCAATCTCGGCGGATGGGTCTCCCCGATTCTGACGGCCTACCTCGCCACGCATTTCGGATGGAATCGCGCGCTAGATTTCGCCGCGATCATCACAATTGCTTGCGCCGCGTCGTGGATATTCATTGACGCGTCACAATCTTTCGACCGGGTTCCGTCATAGGTGGCTCGGTCATGATTTGTTCAACGCCACTTCGCCGCGCACTTCTGCTCGTTCTCTTGTCGCTTTTCGCCAGCGCCAGCTTCAGTCAGCAACCACCCGAAGTCGTCCTGAAAAATCTCACCAGACCAAAAATCCACGTCCTCTTCATCGGCAACAGTTTCACTTACTTCAACAACATGCCGCGATTGGTCGAAGCAATTTCGGACAGCGTCGACGGCCCGCGCATCAAAACGGAAATGGTCGCCTTTGGAGGCGCGCGCCTCGAAGACCTCTGGAAGCAAGGCTCAGCACTCGCGGCAATTCGCAAACAACATTGGGACTACGTCGTTATCAACGAGCAGAGCGCGCTCGGCGGCACCGTCGTCAACGGGGAAAAGCGGATCGGCGATCCAACGAACTTTTTTAAGTATGCGGAACTGTTCGACACGGAAGTCCGCAAAGCAGGCGCAAGAACCGTGATTCTGATGACGTGGAAGGACAAGGACGATCCGGATCGAAATCAAATTGAACTGAACAATGCATTCACGGAATTCAGAAAAAAAATGGTCACCGGAGTGATCCTAGCTCCTGTCTCATCCGCGTGGGAGCTGTCGAGAAAAACCGCACCCGAAATTGATTTGTATTTCGCGGACAATCATCATCCGTCGAAAGAAGGCTCTTATCTGATTGCTTGCACCGTTTACGCCACACTTACTCGTCACTCTCCCGAAGGCGCCGCCGCAAAAGTGGAAGGAACGCCCGTTGACGATGAGCGTGGAACTGTTCAAGCCGGTAAGACCAAAACTTTAGTCAATCTTTCGCGCCGAATCGCCACGAAACTCCAGCAAATCGCGTGGAAAGCCGCCCTACCACTTGCGAACTTCGGCTTCCAATAAAAATGCGCCGGTCACTCATCCTGCCCGTCGACAAGACGAACAACCGGCGCATGCATATTATACTTTGCGAACTACTGCTTCGTAGCGCGGTCCACAAACGCCGCAATGTTGTTATGCAGCTGCGTGCGCGCGGAATCGTGCAAGTACATCATGTGCCCCGCGTCATAGTATTTCAATTGCACATGGCTTTGCAGGTCCGCCGGCAATCCGAGATGCTCCATCGTGAATTCAGTCGCAAAAAACGGAGTCGCAAAATCGTAATATCCGTTTTCCACTTCCACCAGCAACTTCGGATTGGTGATCATGGCCTGCGCCAAATCACCGGAGACATTTGGCGCGCCGGGAAATCCTCCACCGCCGCCGCCGCGTCCTCCGGCTCCGCGCACCCAGTTCCAGGTTCCTCCGCCCTGGTTGTGATAGTCCTTGTCCAAACCAAATTTCAGTTCGTCATGGTTGTACGCGTTTAGCATCGCAGTGAATGCGCCGCCGACCGCCGGACCTTCAGGATCACCCTGCGAAGCTTCGGCTAGCAGATCCCTAGTGTATCCCGTGAATCGCGCGTCAATGCGTCCTACCGTCAACCCACGGCTGCGCAACAATTCCACATTAAATTGGCCGAGCGTCACCCGCAGATTCGCTCTCTTCAAATAATCTTCGCTCAGCCCCGTGAAGTAGGAGAGTTTTTTCGCCACGGCGTCTTTATCCGCGGCGGAAATCTTGTCGCCCTTGAAAAGCGCCGTCGCATAATCGCTCTTCGCGTATTGCCGCGCTTCTTCAATGAACGCCTCAAGATTTGCCGGACGATTCTTCAGCGTCTTGTGATACCACGCTACCGCCGCGTAGCTCGGCAGATAATAAACGTACACGCGATCATCACTCGACCCAAACGTAAGCGAAGAAAGATCCAGTACCGACGACATCAGAACAATCCCATTCAAATGCATGGTATAGCGATTCTGCAAATAATTTCCCAACACCGCCGATCGAAACGTGCCGTAGCTTTCGCCCATCAGAAACTTCGGCGAATTCCAGCGGCCGTTGCGGTTGATATAAATGTTGATGAACTGGCCGAACGCGCCCATGTCTTCGTCAATCCCGTAAAACATGTTCGGTGCGCCCTTGCCGACAATGTGGCTGTATCCGGTGCCCATCGCGTCAATGAAAACCATGTCGGTTTTGTCGATCAAACTTTCCGTGTTGTCCAACAGCTTGTAAGGAGCCGGTGCGGTAAATTCGCCTTCCGTGGTGGAAACGCGGCGCGGACCAAACGCGCCCATGTGCAGCCACATTGTCGAAGACCCCGGGCCGCCGTTATAGAAAAACGAAATCGGACGCGTGCTCAAATCCTTCACGTCGCTGCGCGTGTACGCCACCGAGTACATCAGACCAATCGGCTCGCCCGCATCGCTCTTCAGCAGGATCGTGCTCGCCGTCGCTTTGTACGGAATTACATGGCCGCCGATAGTAATCGTGTGGTCCGTCACCGACGATTCTTCTTTTGTCGAAGCCCCTTCAGCTGCGGCAGCCGCTGCGGCCGCGCCGCGTCCACCCTGTTGCACTTCGCGATCAGGAGCTTGCGCCCGAACCCGCGCCGATTGGCCCGCCATCAAACAAGTGACAATTGCTATCAGCCATAATCCTCTTCGCATTCCGTTGCTCCTATTTGTAAAATCTTTTTTGTGAGGTCCGAGTCGATATTGCGTGAACCGCCGCGATTCTATGCGCCCAACCGAGTAGAAGTCAAAGAAAGTCTCGAGGCCGGAACAACTCTCGCGCCTCGAATACGTTCTTAGCGCGTGCCTCTGCTACAATTAAGATATATTCCAAAAGCTTGAAATGGCCGAATCCGTCCAATCCGAAAACGTGAAGATGCGGCGTCGTCTGCGCTACTGGCGGACTCGCGCGCGCGAAATCCGCAAGCTCGGCTGGCGCCTGATTTCCACGCGTCAACCAATCCTCGCGCACATCATTCCCATTCGCCGATGCAATCTTGCGTGCACGTATTGCAATGAGTTCGACGATTTCTCGAAGCCCGTTCCGCTGGACGAAATGAAGCGCCGCTTGGACGACCTGGCGCGCCTCGGCACGGCCATCGTCACCATTAGCGGAGGCGAGCCGCTCCTTCATCCTGAACTGGATGACGTGATCCGCCACATTCGCAAGTGCGGCATGATCGCGGGACTCATCACCAACGGCTATTTTCTGGTGCCGGAGCGCATCGAGCGCCTGAATCAAGCAGGCCTCGAACATTTGCAAATCAGCATTGATAACGTGAAGGCAGACGAAGTTTCTAAAAAAAGTTTGAAAGTGCTGGATCAGAAGCTCGAAAATCTTTCCAAGTACGCGGTTTTCCAGGTCAACATCAATTCCGTTCTCGGCAGCGGCGTACAAAACCCCGAAGACGCGCTCGAAGTAGCGCACCGCGCGATGACGCTCGGATTCACCAGCACCGTCGGCATCATTCATGACTCGAACGGCCAGCTTCAGCCGCTTGGTCCGCACGAGCAGGAAATTTTTGAAGAAATAATGTCGCTCGGCAAGCGATCGTTTTCGCGCGTCAATAATTTTCAGCACAACATCGCGCGCGGCAAAGCGAATGAGTGGCGCTGCCGCTCCGGTTCACGCTATCTTTATATTTGCGAAGATGGACTCGTCCACTGGTGTTCGCAGCAGCGCGGCATGCCTGCCGTTCCGCTCGCAAATTACACTCAAGCCGATTTGAATCGCGAATATCTCACCGTGAAACCCTGCGCGCCCTACTGCACAGTTTCGTGCGTTCAGCAGGTCGCCATTCTGGATAATTGGCGCGGGCCGCAAACGCTAAAACCTCGGGCAGCGCCTCCACATCCCGGCGGGCTTGTCACCCTCTCCGGCGTTGGCGCCGGCACCGCTTCATCCTCAGATTCCCGCTAGCCCGCAACCAATTCCGCTTCGCGCGGATTATTCCGCGCGAAGGCAGACTATCGGGTCTACTCGCATGGCGCGGCGGGCTGGTAGCCAGCAGGCGGCTAACGCTACGATTGACAACAATACCGCTACTGCGGTGAAGGTGAATGGGTCGGTGGATTTCACTGCAAATAGTTCGGAGGCTAGCAGGCCGGTTACGGCGACGGCGGCAATTGCGCCAATTCCCAATCCCGAAATTAACAACACGAATCCTTGTTTCAGAATCATAGTTTGTACGCGCGCGGCGCTGGCTCCGAGAGCGATGCGCATACCGATTTCGCCGGTGCGCAGCGAGACGGTGTAGGCGAGGACTCCGTAGAGGCCGACTGCCACCAGAAGCATGGCGAGCGCGGCGAAGACTGCAAAGAGCACGGTGAAGAAGCGTTCCCTCCACGAAACGCGCTCCAAAAGTTGTTGCATGGTGTAGACGCTGCTGAGGGCGATATCGGGATCGATCGCCTTGATGCGCTCGCGCGCGGCGGAGATGAGTTGCATGGGATCGCCGCTCGACCGAATTACGATGCCGTCGCCGGCACCGGACTTTTTGCTGTACGGAATGTAGACGTCCCAGCGCGGCGAGTCTGCGAGTTGCTGATTTTTTACGGGCGCTACGACGCCGACGACGATATGCCAGGGTTCGTTGTCTTCGGGAGGGCCGAAGCGGATGCGTTTGCCGACTGCGCTTGAGTTGCGCCAGTAATTTTTCGCCAGGCGCTCGTCGACGATGGTGACGAGAGGATTGTTGTAATCGTCTTCGGAAAAAGCGCGGCCATCGATGATGTGAATGCCGAGGGCGCGAAAATAATCGGAAGTGATGACGGTGTGATTGATCATGGGCGCGTCTTTGAGTGGGAGTATTGGGAAGCCTTCGACCGTCAGACTCCGTCCCCATGTGGTTTCCAGTGGGACGCCGGAAGCGAACGCAACGGCGGAGACTCCGGGCAAAGAAGCGAGTTGATCGTGCACCAGCTGATTGAGGGCGCTTGTTTTCGGACCCTGGGGATAGCGGACTGATGGCACGGCCATGTACATGGTGAGCGTGTGGTCCGTGTCGTAGCCAAGAGATTGGTGGCGAAGGGCGAGGAAACTGCGAATCATAAGACCGGCTCCGGCGAGAAGCACGAAGGAGAGAGCGACTTCACCTACGACAAGAGCATCCCGCAAAATGCGGCGGCCGCGGCCGGCAATGGTACCGCGAGCAGAGTCACGCAGAGCCCCGGCGGTATCGACGTGAGAAATTCCGAATGCCGGAGCGATGCCGAAAAAAATACTCGTGAAGAATGAGACGGCGGTGACGAAGATAAGGACGCTGCGATCGACGGAGAAATTCATCCACGCGGGCAAGTTGATAGGGATCAAGCGAAGGAGCGCGGGCAATCCAGCATAAGTGAGCGCCAGGCCGGCGACGCCGCCGATCACGCCAAGCAGAATGCTTTCGGTAATAAGTTGGCGCACCAGGCGCGTGCGAGTGGCGCCGAGCGCTGTGCGAACGGCCATTTCGCGGGAGCGCGCAGTGGCTTTAACGAGCAAGAGATTCGTGATGTTGGCGCAGGCGATGAGAAGGAGGAAACCGACTGCTCCAAGGAGCGTGATGACTTCAAGGCGATAGCTTCCGGCGAGAACATCGCGAATAGGGATGGCGCGAGCGGTGTCGCCGTAACTGGTGGCGGGATTCTCGCGGTTGACCTGTTCCATCAACGATTGCAGCTCGGAATCGGCTTGCTCAATGCGCATGCCGGGCTTGAGCCGGGCAATGCCAAGGGCTCCGCGGTCCGTGCGCGGAGAGCTTTTCCCGCTAAATTGAAACGGCAGCCACGCAATGGCGAGATTCGGAAAACGAAAACTTGAAGGCATAACGCCAATCACTTGAGTTCTTGTGCTTGCGATGTCAATGACGCGACCAATGATGTTTGGATCGGCGGCGTAGCGGCGGCGCCAGAGATCTTCGCCTATCACCACCACCTTGGGGCCGTTTTCGGTGTCCTGTTCGCGCGTGTAAGTGCGGCCAAGAATCGGAGCGACGCCGAGGACACGGAAAAGTCCGTCAGTGAAGTTTACGGCGGGTACGCGTTCAGCGTCACCGTCGCCGCGAATCGTGGCTAGTCGTTCCTGGTGGATGGCCACTTCTTCAACCACGCGTGTGCGCGCGCGAAGATCCTGATAATCCGGAAAGGAAACCTCGCAGCAGGAATCTGCGCCCTGGACCGGATTAAATTCTTGCACGGCAACGATGCGATCCGAGTGCGGGTACGGAAGCGGGCGGACAAGAACTCCATTGACGAGGCTGAAGACGATTGTGGTGGAACCGATGCCGAGCGCGAGAATAGCGATGGCGGCGAGAGTGACGACGAAATCTTTGCGCATGAGGCGAAGCGCGTGGCGAAGGTCCTGGAAGATCACGTGAAAGTGCTCCTTTAGCGCGTCGATGAAAACTCCGAACGCGGAATGGATCCAGATGGTGAAGATCTCGAAGGTAGAGCGGGCGGAGCGGCTCCGATCGTCGAACGCAAGGCAGAGTTCGCGCGCGTATTCGCCGCAAAATTCGGCGGGGTATGGAAACATCAGGCCGCGATAGGCGCGCTGTGCTTCGGCGAAGATGAGTGAGTCTGGCTGCATGGCGCTCAGGTGCGGCGAGGCACGAGTCCCACTGCGCGAGCGTGTGAAAGAAGCTGCTGAAGTTGGCGCGCTTCCTCGATGGCGGCGCGGCGTCCTGCGCGAGTGACGCGGTAGTAGCGGCGGCGGACGTCGTCGTGTTCAGGATCGGGGCGCTCGTCGAGTTCTTCGATGAGTCCAGCTTCGAGAAGGCGCTTGATCGCGCTGTAGAGCGAGCTGGGGCTGAGCTGGACTTTGCCGGAGGTTCGGTCGGCGATTTCCTGCATGATGCTGTAGCCGTGTCGCTCGCGATCTGCGAGTGCGATCAGGATGTGGAAGCTGTTGGGAGCCAGAGCGGGTCGGGTCATTGGAGAAGTCTCCCAGGATTGGCTATAGCGAAATGTGGAATAGTTGGCATGTCCATTTAGACGACGGGTTCGCGTAAAACGTTTCTACGACAAACAAGAAAACTCGCAACCGGTCTCCTGCGCGCAGCAAGCCGCAATTCTAAATAACCGGCGCGGCCCGCAAACACTGAAACCTCAGGCGGCGGCTTTGCATCCTGGCGGACATGTCTCACTTTCCGGTGCGCGAACCGGAATCGCATCATCCTCGGACACGCGTTAGCCCCTAACCTATTCTAATTACGGCACTTACTGGGCGAAAGTGGCGCGCCCGTGCTGTCGGCAGTTCGCGTCGGCATCCTCCTCATATCCACTGTTGCCGGTGCGGAACACCCTGTACCTCGGTTTCATTGACGCCCCACGTGCGCAACGCTATGTTCGATTGAGGTCTAACTCCGGCATTTGGCGCGGTTTTTTGCGCCATGCCCGGCATTGCGCGGTCTCTCGCCAGTCTCCGCGCGCGCCAGGAAACCTCGCGAGCATTCCTCCTGCATTAGCAGGAAAGACAGCGGCTTCGTGTCAGCCATAATTTTCAAAGGGACGCGCGCTGCAAATCACTCAGCTCCATGACGACTCTTACCAAAACCGGCCGCTACCAGCTTCTCGATGAGCTCGGCCGCGGCGCTATGGGCGTGGTCTACCGCGCGCACGATCCTGTAATCGGCCGCGACGTCGCCGTAAAAACTATGCATCTTGCGGCCGACGGTTCCGGCGCCAGCCGTCCGGAATTCATCACGCGCTTTCAAACCGAAGCACGCGCCGCGGGCACTCTTACTCACCCAAACATCGTTATTGTGTATGACGCAGGCGAAGAAGGCGGCACGTTTTACATCACCATGGAACTTGTGGAAGGCCGCAGCCTGCAATCCGTGCTTGACGAGCGCCAATCGTTTTCGCTTCCCCGCGCGGTCAAGATCATTGAGCAGGCTTCTTCCGCACTCGATTACGCGCACAAACACAATATTATTCACCGCGACGTGAAGCCGGCCAATTTGATGATCACCGCCGATGACACCGTGAAAATCACGGACTTCGGTACCGCGAAGATTCTCCGCTTCAACACGACGCAGACCGCCGCCGTCATCGGCACGCCGTCCTACATGTCGCCGGAACAAATCAAAGGCAAAACGGTTGACGGCCGCTCCGATATTTTCGCGCTGGGCGTAATTCTTTACGAACTGGTGACGGGCGAAAAACCATTCCCCGGACAGAACATCACCACCGTCATCTACAAAATCGTCAACGAAGAACCGATTCCTCCGCGCGAGATCGATCCTTCCATAAATTCCGGCTTGTGCAACGTGATCGCGCGCGCGCTTGCAAAAGATCCTACCGCGCGCTTTCAAACGTGCGGTGAATTGCTCGAGGCGCTGAAGAACTACCGAAATTTTGCGCACGAATCGAAAGACAACCTGCGACCGTCGACCTTGCGGCCTATACCCGCCTCAAGACAGGCCCTCGGCGGCGTAAAGCCGCTCGCCGCGTTTACGAGTCCTGCCGCAAGCATCGCGCTGCCGGATATCGCGCGCGTCGTCCCTGTGCCTTCAGCGGGACATACGCTTTACGGCGAAACCTCGCGCAGTTCCAAGCAGCGCAACTGGTCGACATTTTGGTTTTCACTTCTCCTGTTGGGCGTGATTACTGGCACGGGCTATTACGTCCGGCCTTACACGGACGATGTCTGGTCCGTCATGCACTCGGTCTTCGCGAAGCAGACTCCGTCCGCACAAACGCCGTCGTCATCGCCTGCAGCAACAGCACTCGCGGCCCCGGCATCGTCCGCTCCTGTTGCTCCCGTAAAGAACAAAACTTCCAAACCGGCGGCAGCGGTTCCGCCACCCAAGCAAGATGACTCCGCTAGTGGATCGGCGCTAACCGGTAAATCAAAGCCAGCCGACGATTCGGCCTCGGCTGAAAAGCCAAAGAGCGAAAATTCCGGCGACGTTCCCACTAAGTCCGCCGATCTAGTTGCTCCTCCGGTTGGCGACTCGGCCTCTTCGACTCCGCCACAAACTTCGCCAACATCGTCTCCTGTCGCGAACCCACAATTAACCTTTCGCGCTCGCATGACAACCCTCAAGACTGCGATCGAAAGCAGACTTGCCGACGCGGGCCTCTCCAATCGAGTTCACGTAACTCTTGCGGGTGGCACGCTCGTCTTGCAGGGCCGCCTTCGACCAGCTGAGCATCAGGCGCTGCTGAATAAATTGCGCTTCCTTCCGGATTGGGCCAAAGTCACCGACGATATCCTTCCCGCTCCATAACCAGCCCCGTTACCTATTCGACCACCGCGCTTCCACAATCATTTCGCGCGGCTCGCTCTCGATAGACTATATTCACATGGCGCATCACGCCCTCTCTGGCCCATCGTCTGCCGATCCGCGTCCAAAGCGCGAATCCGGCAAGGGTCGCATTTTGTCCTCGGCTGCAGCAACGCGTGGAAGCAAAGCAAACGTTACACCGCAAGACGCGGTCGAATTCTGCGTCGGTCGATTTTTGCGCTCGTTTCAAGCGCTGCGCCTCGCTGCCCGCCTTTACCAGAAGAATCATCCGCTCGCACATTCAGCGCTCGAAACCGTCGAGCTTCATTTGCGCGCGGCGCTCGAACGCGTCTCTCCGATCGCCATCGGCCTCGAGAATGACGTGCTCGTCTTTTGCCCCGCGAAAAACATTGACCCCGCTCCTTTGGAAATCAACGCCGCATGGACTGGCCTGGTGGATAACTGGAAACGCCGCGGCATTCGCTCACTTTTATTTTTTCCCCAAACGAATCTCGGTGAGTTGGACGCCCTCAACCGCTTGCTGAATCTTCCGCGCAACCTTTCGGATGTGGAATGGTCCACCGGCTTCGCCGAAAATCGCATTGTGGGAATTCGCGTAAATGTTCCTTTACGTCAGCGTCCTACTGCGGCGTTTGCAACACTGGTATCCGTTTTGGTGGCGCACCCCGGCGCGAAATTCGCGACTCATCACGTGGACTCGCTAGCCGCGCCACCCGCGTTTGAAGATTTGTCGGCTTCACTTCGTTTGCTCACGCGACTCGAGCCTATCGTCGGTTCCAGCGCGGAAAATAATTCTTCACGCGTGGCCGAATCCATCCACCTTGCGGTGATTGACGCGGAAACCCGCACGATTCACCAGCTTGTGCGCACGATGTTGAAACATCCACCGAAGGACTCCGAAGCAGGAGACAAATATCTCGCGCGCATTTCCGAATGCCTGCTTCTCGAAACGCTCGCAGCGCAATTCATAGCGAACCGCCTCGCAGTCTCTGATTTGCGCGGCGTTTTTCTAAGTCTGAGCGAAGCTCTTGTCCACACCACCGGCGCAAACGGAGACAAAGACGAACGCTCAACTTTCTCCGGTTCTCTCGATGCGGCGCTTTCTCGCGCTGCGCGAGCGCTGATTCCCGGTCTTCCGGAATATTCTGCCGCAGCCGCTGAGCTTTGCGCCGAACGCCTGCACGAGAATTTCTGGGATGAACTTCCGGCACGTGAAAAATCCGCCATTCTTCGCGGTCCTGAGGCCTGGTGCGTTCCGGTGCCCGTGCTGCGCCGCTACGTTGATCAACTTCTCAGCGCCAGCCGCAGCAGCCATGGCGGCGCACCAGTTCGCGAATCGCGAATCCTCATTTCAAACTACGGCCGCGTTCTCGAATCCGAAGAAAGCCGTGCACGCCGCACTTCCGCAAACGGACTGATCGAACTTCTTCCCATCATCGAGCGTCTGTGGCCGGAAGAAAGTCCCGTCGAATTGGATCGCGCCGCCGTCCGCGCGTTGGTTGCCGAAGTCTCGCCGGGCATTGCCGGCATGCTCGCTGCACTCGTCGAAAATCTCGCGCGCCTCGCCATCGCGAGAAATGATTTCGCGGAATTTGAGCACATTCTCACAGCGATTGAGGATTTTCCGCGTGATGCCGAACACTCGCATCTCAGCGCGCTCGCCGAACGCTTGATGACCGAGACAAACTGGCAGCTCTTGCTAGACAAGGCGCTCCTGCCCAATTTCGCTAAATCGTCTCGATCTCATGACTCGACCGCTGCAGCGCTGGCACGTTTGCTCGCGCGAAATCCGGAACGTTTACTCGCCGGGCTCGGTAGTACGCTGAATGCGCACGGTGGACTCAATGATCTTCCCGCGATGGCGCGCCTTGTTCGCTGCGCCGGCGAACCTGTACTCGGCGCGCTGCAGTCGCATCTGAGTGACCCTCGCCGTCACCGCGCAGCTACAGCTATAAAACTTCTCGCCGCCACCGAACCACAGCGTCTCGTCAACGCATTGTCGTGTGCACTTCCGGCGTGGGATTGGAATCTGCAGGATCTCGCCGTGGCCGAACTTACTCGCCACGACGCATCCACGAAACCCAGCGGGGTGGCACGCGCATTTGTCGAAGTGCTTCCGGACGCGCATCCACTCGTCGCGCCTGTAATGCTCGACGAAATCGGCATCAGCAACGAAATTTCCGCTGTGCCACTTCTATGCAAGATCGTGTCGGGATCCATGGAACAGTTGCGCGACGTGTTTATTCGCATCAAAGCCATCGAAGCGCTCGGACGCCTGCGCGCATGCGAAGCCGCCGATCTGCTCCGCACTTTATTGCGCCAGCGCCAGGGACTCGTCCACACTGAGCCGGCCGGTCTGCGTGCCGCTGCCGTCGAAGCTCTCGCGCTGATTGAGAATCATCCGTCGTCTGCGCGTCTGCGCGCTTCACATGACGCTCTCGCGAAGGCTAGCATTTCTTTTCCGCGGCCGCGCCGCTACTTCCGCATTCCGCTCGATCGTCCTTACAACGCGCGCATTGAAACTCGCGTTGACTCTCGCGTCGGCATTTCAGCCGAAGCGCGCATGTCGCTTCGCGCCAAGAAAGGCCTGGCACCTGCATCCGCTCGCGTGAATTCAATTAGTCTCGGCGGCGCTTTCATCGAATCCAGCCGCCGTTTTATCGTCGGCGATCACCTTCGAGTCGATATCCGCGCCGGCATTCGCCATATTCGTTCCACCGCGGTCGTGCGAAACGTAAGCGCTTCCGGCGGCGGCGTTGAATTTCTGCACATGCCCAGCGTAGATCGCGAGCGCCTCCGCCGCCTGGTTCGCCGTCGTCTCGCCTGAAGAAATCTACGAGCGATCAATTATTTATTGTTGCAGGTAGGAAATTCTCGTCCCAGCCGTTATATCCGAAACTACTTCAGTGATCACACAGTCTCAGAGGCAGAAGCCGAAGCCGCCCGCGCCTCCGGCTCACCAGATGCCGCAATTTCAGGTTCCGTGGAAACTCCCGAGAATGGCTCCGGCACACTTTCCACCGGCTCCAGCGCTTCAATTTCCTTCGTGCTCGCGACACCCAGATCGCGAAATTTATTCGCGCCCGGCAGCAATCGCGTATTAAATGACCGCACCGCTTTCGTGTAGCCTTCGTTCGCGCGCTCCAGCCCCCGCCCCACATCTCCTAGATGATCCGCGAAAACTGTGAGCCGTTCGTAAAGTTCCTTGCCCAACGAGCTGATGCGCTCCGCGTTTTCCGCCAGCATTTCCTGCCGCCATCCGTACGAAATCGCGCGCAGCAGCGCAATCAGCGTCGTCGGACTCGCCAGCACCACGCGCTTGTCAATCGCCTCTTCAATCAGAGTCGGCACACATTCCAATGCAGCGCTAAAAAATGATTCGCCCGGCACGAACAGCACAACAAATTCCGGCGTCGGCTCAAATTGTTTCCAATATTCGCGCGCCGAAAGCGCCTGAATGTGTCCGCGCACCAGCCGTGCGTGTTCCAACATCGCCGCCGCGTGTTCATCGTCATTTTCCGCCGCAGTTGCCGCAAGAAATCCGTTCAGCGGAACTTTGGCGTCAATCACCACGCGCCCGCCGCCTGGCAAATGTATAATCATGTCCGGACGCAGCCGCCCACCTTCCGTTTCCACCGAAACTTGCTCCACAAAATCGCAATGTGGAGACATTCCCGCCAGTTCCACCGCGCGCCGCAGCGTCAACTCTCCCCAGCGGCCTTTCACCTGCGGCTGCTTCAGCGAATTAGAAAGCGAACTTGCCTCAACGCGCAGTTCCTTGCTGGTTTCCGCAAGTTGCTTCACCTGCGAACGCAATTCTCCGTACGCCTCCTGCCGAGAAGATTCCACCTGCTGCAGGCGCTCATTCAAATGGCCAAGCGTTTCGCCCAGCGGACGCACCAACCCTTCAATCGCCACCTTGCGTTGTTCCAAATCCCCTTCCGCCTCTCCACGCAACGATTCAAATTTGGAATTTGCCAACTCCAAAAACTGCAGTGAACTCTTGCCGAGCACGTCTGAGGCCAGCCCCTGAAACGCGTCCGCAAATTTCGTGCGCGCTTCGTCCAGCAGCTTTCTCTGCTCGCTAATATTCTCGCGCGCTTTTTCAGCGGAACTATCCGCGCTGGCGCGCCGCTGTTGTTCCATCTCCAGTTTTTCGCGAAGTACGTCGCGTTCCGCTTTCAACTCCAGCGACTGCCTTCGCAACTCCGCTTCGACCGACTGGTTTCCGCTTGCGGTCGCATCCAGTTCGCGCACTCTCGCCGAAAGCTCGCGCGCTCTCAGCCGGCTCCAGAACCATGCCAATGCAACACCAAGCAAAAAAATCATCACCGCTATGCCGATCGTAACTGGAGTAAACGGAATGGGTTCGTTCATGGCTGCCTCCAAAAGCTCGTTCGCTGGATTGCGCCGATTCTAGCACACGAAATTCGCCAAAGTTCGCCGGCGCATCATCCTTACTTCTGCGATACCGCCAGCCATGCCGCCTGAAAGTGCCGCTTCACATCCACCGGAGGATTCTCCGCCAGCATCTTCGCAATCTCCTGTTCCAACTTCGCAACGTTTCGCGGATTTCTCTCTGCCCGATCCATCCGAACCAGAGCACGGTCCATCCGCCCACTCCACGCGCCCTCCGCCAATCCTTGGGCCGCCATCAATTCTCGCCGCACCAATTTCAAATCGGGTGCTGCCGCGTTGCCGCTCCGTGCCAAGTGCACGCTCACTGAAAAATCCCCTGCACCACGTGCTCGTATGCCAATCGTAGCCTCGTTCAGCACGCCGCCACTTGAAATCACCGAGTGAAAATTCCCCTCCGTCAAATCCAACACTTCAGGTGAAAGATTCTCCACCGCCAACATTATTTTTTGCTCTGTTCCGGCCACCCGTACAAACATTTCATCCTTGTTACCCACGACGACAGTTCCCGCCGGTCGCGTAATTTGCAATGCGACGATCGTCACGGAAAGCGGCTCGCGTTTAATTCCCGCGACACTCAATACCAAACTCGCCGGCCCCAAACTCGCGTCCTCTACCGTCTGGAAAACAATTCCCATCGGTGACGCCGCCAGAATCATCGCCGTCTTCCCGCCAACATTCGCGCCGTCGAATTCCGCATCACCGCGAAAGCCGTATCCCATCACAGCAGCGGGCTGGCCGTGAACCAAAATGTGCGGATATTCAGAAACCGTAAGTCCTGAAGAATTTTCCGCCGGATGCGCCCGGATCAACGAATACCCTCGCACTCGTGGCTGCAGCGCACTCGCTGCCACTTCGGCAATAAACGCGCCCGGTTCTGACGTCACCACAAATCGCGCGCGCCCCGTAGCATCCGTCGTCACCCTGCGTCCGCCGGGCAACGACACAGTTACGCCTTCGACGAGCAAGCCGTCGCTATCAACCACCGCCAGCGTCGCCGGTTTTTCCACCTCAAGTTCTGGCGGCAGCACAATTTCCGCGACGCTCGCATGACCGTTCAGTTCCGGGGGTATCTGTTTCTGCTGTCCCGATGCACGCAACGGAAAAATCGCCACACAAACGCAAACCGTCGCGGTCAGAGCCGCGGCGGTCGCAAAGCTTCTGTACATGAAATCAATTCTACCCCGGCCACGGCGCCGGAGCGAGTCTCGTTCCACGCACACTATTTGTTCGGCGTGCCGGACGTCGTCGCCGGCGTATTCGCGTCCGCATTCTTCACCCATTTGTCGAACCACGTCAGTTTTTCCCACACAACGTGTTCGAGTGTTTCCTTCGCTTGATAGCCGTGCGCCTCCAGCGGCAACGTTACGTACCTCACGTTTCCGCCATTGCCTTTAATTGCACGGTAAAAGCGCTCCGACTGAATCGGAAACGTCCCCGGATTGTCGTCCGCTTCCCCGTGGATCAAAAGTATCGGCGCCTTCAACTTATCCGCGAACATGAATGGCGACATCTTTAGATACATTTCCGGCACTTGCCAGATCGTCCGCCGCTCTGATTGAAATTCAAACGGAGTCAGCGTCCGGTTATATGCTCCGCTTTCCGCAATCGCCGCGCGGAAAATATCCGAATGCGTCATCAGATTCGCGGTCATGAACGCTCCGTAGCTGTGTCCTCCAACTCCTACGCGCTTCGGATCGATCACGCCCATCTCATCCGCTTTCGCAACCGCCGCCCTCGCGTCCTCCACAATTTGATCGATATACGTATCGTTCACATTTTCCGGATTGCCTCCCTGCGGAGTTACCACCGGCATCGCGTTGTCGTCGTCCAGCACAACGTATCCTTCCAGCAGGAAATACAATTCCGAATATCCGCGAATCGTCGTGAAGCGATATTGCGAGCCCGTCACTTCTCCCGCGAGGTCCGCGCTGGCAATTTCACGCGGATACGCCCAGAAAACCCCCGGCAATCGCGTGCCGGGTTTGTAATCCGCAGGCGTGTATACCCACATCGAAAGTGGTATCCCGTCGGCACGTTTGTATTTCACAAGCTCGCGATGAATCCCGCGAATCTGCGGCGTGGGATCAGCAAAATGTGTAAACGTCTTTGCATCCCCCGATCCCGTTGTTCGCACAAAATAATTCGGCGGCTCGCTCGGAGACTCGTGCCGCGTCATCAACTTCGTCGCATCCGGATTCAGCAACGCAACGGTTGTCTCGAACGCGTTGTCCGGACACTGAAACAGCCGCTCCGCACTCAGCGTTATGATGTTGAACTTATCTAAAAATGGATGGTCGCCGTCCGGTCCTGCTCCGGTACCTTCCAGAAAAATGTAATCACCTTGCTCCCGAACCGCCGCGCGCCCGTTCGGAAGCTCGCGGGTCAGCGGATTACCGGGATTTTTGTAGCGGTCATCGCTATTCAAATCCCACACCAGCTTCGCGGCCTCGCCAGGGATCGTCGGATTGAAAAAATAAGTCCGCGTTCGCCGTGGACGCATGTTCGATTCGCGATAAATCGCGAAATCCGGATGTTCGCCCCACGAAATTCCGCCAAATCGAAATTCAGTCCGGAATAATTCCGCCGCCTCACCTTTGAACGGAGCCTTGATCCACATCACTTTGTCACGCTGCGGAACTTTTTTCTGCGGATCGCCGTCGTCGAGCGCTTCCGCCCAAACTAATGTTGGCGGATCCGTCGGCTTCCAGCTGATGTCACGCGGCCCCGGCCACATTCCTCCACGCGGCAAATTATCTTCCAGCGGAATACTGGCTACCTTGTAAACCACGCGTCCTTCCAAATCTCGCACTTCTGAGTCACGCGGAAATGAATTCCAGCTCAGCAAATAGGAGTAGTGCCCGTCCTGCCGATGCAGGTGCGTTTCCAAAATATATTTTCCATCTGGAGAAGCGCTGATGCCCGCATAAATTGCGGGCTTTCCAATCGGCGTAACTTTGTTGTTGGACAAATCCACCGTCGTAATTTGCGAGGTCGCATAGTAATCAAACAAATCTTCGTCGTGCGCATTCGTCAGCAAATCTTCCAGCGTCGCCACTGCCGTCGCGCGCCCAAAGCTTTCTTCCACGCGCGGCCCCACCGGAACCTTCGCGGTTGCCGGAGGCGCATTCCTGCCACCTGCAACGACCGTCTTGCAAAGCAGCTTCGTGCTTCCGCCCATCCATTCGCAACCGCCGCCTCCGCCGCCACGTCCGCCGCCGCCCGCCAGAACTGCGTTTATGTGGACGTCGGGAACCATGTGAATTGCGCCGGTCGTGTCGCCCGTCCACAACTGAATCGCCGTCCGCGTCGTTTGCGTGAAAATAAAACGCTTCCCGTCAGGTGACCATCGCGGCGGACTAAATCGTCCGTCCGCAGGCAGCGTAATCTTTTGCTCCTTGCCGTCGGAAATCCGCTTCACAACAAAATCCGTGAACGACGCAACGTTGTGCGGCCCGCTCGTTGCCGGATTGATCCGGATCGCCGCCAGCCGCAGCATCGGCTGCGCCAAATCCGCAATCGTCGGATATCCCACCTGCCGGTAAATCAGCATGTAGTCGCCAGAAGGGCTCACGCTTCCCGTCGGCACTACCGGCGCATTCATCACATCCAAAATTTCTTTGGGTGGTTTCTGGTACGAAGTCTGCGCGCTAACCGGAATCCCATACGCCAGTATCGACACAGCTGCGCAAACCACAGCAATCGCTGTCACTCGTATTCGCTTCACATCCATAAACCTGCCCCGACGCAACATTAGCAAACCTCCGTCGTAAGGGCGGGTCTGCGACCCGCCCGCTTCCAATCTCTTTCGCGGCAAAGTCTTACATTAGAGGGGATGGAACCGCAACCTCCCCGACATGTTCAATGACGAGCCAAGTTGCATCCACGTTTCGTTCAACTCAAAAAAGAAAGGGTTTTGCAGCTCAGTGGGTTTTGTGAAGAAGCTGATAAATCTTCGCATCCACAAACAGCTGGTAAAGCACTGGATCCAATTCGTTATCTCGCACCGATAATTCCAGGATTTCCAGCGCTCGTTCCGCCGAAACCGCTTTCTTGTAAGGGCGATCCGACGCCGAGAGCGCGTCAAAAATATCGCACACAGTCATAATCTTGGCCTGCACCGGTATTTGCTCGGCCTTCAACTGTTGCGGATATCCTGTCCCATTTAATTTTTCATGATGCGCGCGCGCAATCGCCGGAATACCTCGAATTTCACGCGTCCATGGGATCTGCATTAGAAAATTAAAACTGTGCACCACGTGCGATTCAATTTGCAGCCGCTCGCTCGTGTCCAAACTTCCTTTCGGTATGCTCAAAAAGCGAATCTCGTCCGGCGTCAACAAAGCCAAATCACCGCCGCGCGGATCACGGAACGATTGCTTCCCAATCGAAATCAATCGTTCGAAATTTCCTCCCGGCATCACCGTCGGCTCGTTCGCCTTTGACACGAATCGGAACGCGTCGTCCAATTCTTCCACCTTCGTCCGCAGCTCGCATTCCAGTGCCGCGATTTCCTGTCGCGCGCCCTCGACTCCATCACGCAACACCAAACCAAATTTCATTTTTTCGTAGCGCGCTTCCAATTCCTTGCGCGCGTAGTCGAACCGTGTCTGCACAACCTCCATCTGCCCCGGATAAAGTTTTTTCGCCTTGACGAGCACTTCCTCGCGCACCGCAACTTTCCCAAAATCGTGCAGCAGCGCCGCGTAGCGAATCTCTTTCATCTGCTCGCGCGAAAATCGCATATCTCCATAAGCGCCATTTGGCGTGCGGTCCACAGCTTCCGCCAGCCCGCACGTCATGTCCGAAACGCGATGCGAATGCCCGGACGTCGTCGGATCGCGCTGTTCAATCGCGCTCACCGATGCCTGCACAAATCCCTCGAACAGCGTCTCAATACCCTGATACAACTTGCTATTTTCGTAGCTCACCGCCGCCTGCGATGCCAGTGAAAGCGCAAGTTGCACCGCTCGCGCCGAAAACGGCTTCACCTGTCGCGCCACCATCTCCGGCCGCGTCAACCTCGCTTTCGGATCCCGTTTGCAGTTGATCAGCTGCAGCACGCCCAGCACTTCGCCTTTCGCATTCTTCATCGGCAGCGTCAAAAGTGAACTCGTGCGGTATTCCAGATCCCGGTCAACGTATTCATTGAGCCGGTAAGGGGCCGACCGGGGTACGCGATAAGCATCGCGCAAATTAATCGCTTTTCCGTACAGCGCCACAAATCCGGAAATGGACGTCTCCGAAATCGGCATCGCCACTTCCCGCCACGGAAGTTCAATACTGTCATTTTGCGACATCTTGAATCTCAGGAATTGCCGCACGTCGCCGTTTAATTCGGCATCCGCTCGCTTTTCTTCAATTAAATAAATCGAACCCGCGTCCGCGCCGGTTATCTCCCGCGCTTTCGTCAAAATAAGCTCCAGCACTTCATCCGCATCGCGCGTCGCCGAAAGCGCGATTCCGATTTCGTGAAGCTGTTCCATCTCGCGTTCAGTGCGTGCCAGATCGTCAATCGCTTTTCGCTGTTGCGCTTGCAATTCCATACTTCCAAACGCCGCAGCCACAGTTTTCTCCACAATCGCTCGCGCACTATCCCGCGATAGCCACGCGAACCATTCGATTCCTCGCGTCTTCGGCGGAGCACTTTTGCCGATTACGCCAATCACTCTTACTTGTGGGAGATTTCCAGCCAGGTCCCGAAGCTGTTCCAAATCGTCGCGCAGCGCGTCCACGATCCACACGACTCGCAGTTCCGATTTAAGTTTTGCAATCGCCGGTGCCCGCAGCTCAGGCGCTCGCGCACGGACACCATAGCCCGACCGCAACCACGCGGCCCAGCGTCGTTTATTGCAATTCGGTGAAACCCAAATCTGCTCGTGAGAGGGCATGACAAGCTGCTTGCCAATTCAGTATAGCGAAATGAAACAGCCCGCGGTCCTGTGCCGACGCAACTGTTTCTCCGGGGTTACCTCGCCACTCTGCGTCTCGCTTAGCGGCTTGCGCCTCTCGCGCGGCTTTGTTAGCCTGCCAGAAGTCCGAGGGTACAGCGTGAAGATGGATGTGGGAGCGCGCACCGATATGGGGCGCGTTCGGGACAATAACGAAGACGCCTACCGCATCGAGCCCTCGCTCGGCCTTTATGTCATTTCCGACGGCATGGGCGGCGAAGCGCACGGTGAACTCGCCAGCAATCTCGCCGTCGAAACTATCGTCGAGCACTGTCAGGCCTCGCTTAGCGATCCATCCGCTCCAAGTCTCGGTGAAACGCGTCCTGATCTTTCTCCCCGCACCAATCGGCTCGCGGGTGCCGTTTATCTCGCCAATCAACGCATCTACGATTCTGGCGAGCGCAACCTCGAACAGCGCGGAATGGGCGCCACCGTCGTTGCTGCGTGGATCGAGGGTCAGGACCTCAGCCTCGCTCACGTTGGCGATAGCCGCGCTTATTTGCTTCGCGCGGGCGCTCTTGAACAAATAACTGCCGATCATTCCCTCGTCGCCGAACAAGTCCGCCAGGGCTTGATCACTCCTCAGCAGGCAGAGAGCAGCGAACTTCAGAATGTACTGACGCGCGCGCTCGGTCCGCACAGTGAAATTGGAATTGACGCCGACGAGCACGTGCTCTTGCCCGGTGATACGCTCCTCATGTGCACCGACGGCGTTTCGCGCATGGTCACCGACGAGGAAATCGCCAGTACTCTGATGACTTCCATGTCCGCGCAACAATCCGCCGACCGCCTCATCGAATTGGCAAACGAGAATGGCGGCGTGGATAACTCCACTGCAATCGTCATCCGCATGATTCCCGAACCCGATGGCCTGCTCGATAAATTCAAGCGCTGGCGCCAAGGCGACGGAGCCGCAACCGCTGGCGACGCAATCTAGACGCTGACGCTTGCAACAATTCCCCGATAAAACCGGCTCCTTCCGCCGTCGTCCACTTGTAACATTGTCTTAAGAGGATTTCCCACGCATGGCTCGCCTTATACTCAGTTTTGATGGCCGGGAACTTCGGGAGCTTCCCGTCGGTACTCGCGGGATGGCGATCGGTCGTTCACCCGACAATGATGTCATAATAGACAATCTCGCTGTTTCCAACCATCACGCCCGAATTTCTTGGGTGGAAGAACAGCTTTTCGTCGAGGACCTCCAAAGTCTGAACGGAATTTTCGTAAATGAAATGCGCGTCGAGCGCTCCGCCCTTCAACACCGCGACAGCATCAAAGTCGGCAAACATTGTCTGCTGGTGGATACCGCGTACGTCACCGTGCAACCCAGCGACGCTCCGCACAAACCCGTCGCTCCAAAGATTGACGAAACAGTTGTCCTCGACACCGAACAAGCTCGCGATATGTTTCAGCAAGCCGCCGCAATGGGCGAACGCGCCCAGGTCTCTCCCAACCGCAAACGCGTTCTCTCCCTCGTAGTCCTGAATGGAAAAACCGATCGCACCGAATGTTGTAGCAACGTAAAAATGTCACCCTAACGGCCCGATGAAAATGTCACCCCTTCGGTGTAGTGGAGTTTGTTTTCTCCGTAATAGATTGCAACCTTTCCTTCGAGTGATTCGTAGATCTGAACTTTTGCCCCGGCGAAACTGAAGCGTTGCGGCTGGGAAGGGATCTGGAAGCGGCGGCCATCCCACTGCACGACGTTGTCGTTGCTGACCGAACGCTGGTGATGAAAGCAGAAGATGCGGTCCAGATTTTGGGGAGCGGGACGCCAGGCCTTTTCGGTGTCGCGGGCCGCGCGAGCGAAGCGACGGTTGTAGTCGGGAAGAAAATTGCGCAGGACAGGCAGAACGACCAGCCCAGCGCAATCATTTTCGAGTTTGCCAAAACGACTGCTTCCGGCGGACCCACGATTGCCCAGAATGACAAGGGCGTCGTGTTCTCCACACAAGCTGGCAGCATCCCGATAAAGGTCCAATTCGATTTGTCCAAAATGACGGACAAACAGGGAGCGGACTACTAAGGCGGACCCGTTTCGCGTGTGGCAAGTTGTACGGAGGATATGGCCGGCCAGCTCTTAATAGGATTCTTTGCGATGTCGAAATGAGTGGAGCACTACTTCACCGGCAAGAATGTCGTACCTCAGTCGGTATTCGCGCCAGCGAATCCTCCATTGCCCTTCCCCCGGCTTCACCTGCGCGAGCTTCTTGATATTGAACTGTCCAGTTCGATTGTGAGGGTCGTCGCTGAGGATTTTCAAGAGTTCTTCAAACGCGGAGGGAATTTGTGAATTTCCCTTTGCGATCACGCGAAACTCACGTTCAAATGCAGGTGTGCTGAGAACGCGAAATCGCGGAGTCATTCAACAGCTCACTTTTTTGATTTGGCGGAACTTCTGCGCAGCTCTGCCAAAAAATCTCCAGCATCTCGAGCCTTGCCACGTCGATATTCTTGGTTACTTTTTCGGATCTGCTTCTTCAGGCCGGGATTCTTAAGATCAAGATGGTCCTCCAGCTCGTCTGCACTCATAATCCCCGCGACAGGAATCCCATCTTTCTCAACAATGAAGTACTCCCGGTGAATATGGACGCGTCGCACGACTTGTCCCAGATTGATTCGTGCTTTTGTAATCGGTATTCGATGCACAACACTCTTCATGCCCTGATTATCCGCTCTTCATCAATGTTAATCAATGTTGATTAACTAGGACCAATCGAGTGCATCACTTCGCCGGATCTGCTTTGCGCCTTTGCCTGGACGGTTGGCCTGCCGAAAGACGGACACCGAGCCCCCGGCGAGCAAACAAGAAGCAGGCCGATTGTGCTGCAGCCAAGCTCCCACGCCTCACACGCGTCGCGGGGATCGACTTCAAGGATCTGGCCATCACGAAACTCAACCTTTAATTGTCCCGTCTTTCGTATGCAAATGCCGATCACCTTCGAATTGAAGAAAGGCAAAATCGGTGCGAGGCTCGAAGACTCCGCCGGAGTGAGCACCACCTCTCCGTCTACCCCTTTCAACCGACATGGTGCCCCAACATATAGTTACGCTTTGTCCGATCTGTCGGACAAGAACAGACCCAATCTGAAATCGATTTGAATCAATTGAACTAAGCCGCCGTCGAGCGACAAGTACCAACCGTCTTTTTCATCTCGCAGCTCCACGATCTCTACCCCGGCGGCCAGTGCATCGCGCGCCCGCCAAGCAAGTGGACGTGCAAATGATCCACGCTCTGCCCAGCCTCCGCGCCATTATTAATCACCACGCGGTATCCGCCCAAAATCCCGCGCTCGTCGGCCAGACGCTTCGCAACCAACAATATGCGCCCGAGCATCCCGGCGTCGCCGTCTTCCGCATCATTCAGCGAAACCAAATGCTTCCGCGGAGAAATCAACAAATGCGTCGGCGCCTGCGGATGAATATCCTCAAACGCGAATATTTCCGCGTCGTCATAAATATGTTTCGCGGGAATTTCCTTCCGCCCGATTTTGCAAAAAATGCAATCGTCGCTCATCGCGGTGTCGTCACTCATCTCAGCGTCTCGCTTCCCGGAGCCGCCACCGCCTGCGCGTCATCAAGTCTTATAACGAACGTGTGGAGTCCTGTCTCGCTGCTCAATTTGTTCCCGAGCTTCTGCGCCGACGCTTCATTCGGCTCGCTCCCCACACGCACGCGAAATAATCTTCCCGATGGCCCCGTCGTGTCCTGAATCGAAATGTGCTGATAATCCGCCGTAAGTCGCTCGCGCAATCGTTCCGCATTCGCGCGATCCGCAAACGCGCCCACTTGCACGGCGAATCGTCCCGCCGTCACGCTGACATTTCCCGGCGCGGAAATGATTTCAACTTTCACGCGCGCTGTCCCCGGCCCCACCATATCAATCGCGCGCGCGCCCGCCAGCGACAAATCAATAATCCGATCTTCCACAAACGGTCCGCGATCGATGATGCGCAAATCCACCTGTTCGCCATTCACAAGATTCGTCACGCGCACCACAGTGTTAAACGGTAGCGTCCGATGCGCCGCGGTGAATTCGTACATGTCATAAATTTCCCCGTTCGACGCACGCCGCCCGTGATACGGCACCCCGTACCATGACGCGATTCCCTGCTCCACCGGCCCACGCGACCGCACGCCAGAATCTTCGCCCGCCGGAACCGGCCCCAAGTGTGCTGTCACTCCGCCATTCGTCGTTCCCGCAGACGCCGTCGCATCCGCACGCCCACCATTCGTCGAAGCATCCCCAGATTGTCCACCGCTCGTCGATGTTTTTGCAGACGGCCCCGCAGGCACCCGCGCCGAAGTCCTGTGCTGACTGCAACTGACCGCCGCAAACGCCGCAACCATCGCCACAAATATCCAAACGCCAGCAGCCGAACGAAATCCCAATCCAACTCGCGCTCCATCGCTGGCGTCCGCATAGTCCGACACGAAAGAATTCTTCCGCGCACTATTTACGCGCGAAGAGTCACGTCTCCGTCTCTGCCGTTCGCTGAATTCTTGTTCCAATAGAAGATCCTCAGGCGCTCTTCCGCGCAACCCGCTTTTGAAGTTCTTCCGCCATCGACGACAATTTCTCCGACGCAATCCGCAGCGCAGAAATGCATTTCTTTTCCGCGGTCGGCTTAATGTCCGTCTCAATCACCTGACGCACGCGCTGCACTTCTTCGTCCAACCAGCGCCCAAAATCTTCAAAGTCCTTCATAACCATTCCCTCCCATTTGCGCTTTCGGCGGTGATTCTCAATTTCAAGTATTATAGGCACGCGCGGCAAACGCTCGCAAGAAATCCGTGCTCTAAAGGAGACTGAGTGCCCGTTCCGCTACGTTGGCAATGGAAAATTGATCGCGTTCGCGACGCCGTCACCAGATTTTTCCGCAGCGATCCATCCAACGCGCGCCCGCGCATGTGCCCTTCGTGCGGTACCCTCGTCGGCACCACCGCAACAAAATGCCATCAGTGCGGCGCAAACGTTCGATTCGGAATGGCCGCCGCCAGCCGCTCGCTCGGCCGCATGATGCCAACCAACGCGCCGGTCACATATTGCCTTCTCAGCCTCTGCTGCCTTTTCTACGGAATCAGTTTGCTCTACAGCACGCGCAGCGGCAATCCGTTAATGCCCGAAGGCGGCGGCCTCACTGCAATTTTCGGCATTGGCGGAATTGACGGCCGCACACTCGACGTCCTGGGTGCAACGCGCCCGATGGGATACTTAATCGCGTTCGGCCAATGGTGGCGCCTGATTACCGCAATTTTTCTTCACGGCAGTCTCATGCACATCGTTTTCAACATCTGGGTGATCATGGATATCGGCCCCATGGTCGAAGAACTTTTCGGCTCCGCGCGATATTTATTTCTCTACATCGCAACCGGCGTCTTCGGATATGTCGTCAGCTCTTTTTTTGGCCATGCCAGCGTCGGCGCGTCAGGCGCTCTGCTCGGTCTAATTGGATTGCTGCTCGCATCTACCACGCGAAGCAGCGGCGCCGCCGCACAAATGATGCGCTCCAACTTAATCAAATGGATCATCTACATCGCCATCATGGGCTTCATGTTTTCCGGAATTGATAACTACGCGCACTTTGGCGGACTCGCCTCCGGCTTCGCGCTCGGCAAATTGTTCATCGATCGCCCGCCGCAAGGCCCCACCGAGACTCGCATCGCCAACGCGCTCGGCTGGACAACCGCTCTCGTTGTCGTCGGATGCTTCGCGCTGATGCTTCAGTTTTTCTTCCAGAACCGATAATCTGCCGCGCAATTATTTCGCGGCAGACTCGCTAATGTTCAACCGCCGCGCCACAATCACGCTGTAATGCAATCCCGAAAACGCCGTCAACCCCGCCACCAAATATTTCAACACCACATGCACCGGCGCCAGCGCCAAATTTGGAAACGCTTCCTGCGTTACCGTTGCAAATACCAGAATAATCTGCGCCGCGGTCGTCATCTTTCCGTAAATCGTCGGCGGAAATCTGCGATAACCAACCACCAGAATAATTACCGCCGCGCCGACCAGCAGCGTCAGATCGCGCGTCAACACCAAAATCGTCAGCCACCATAAGATCTTTCCCTTCAGCGAAAGCACCAGGAAAGACGACGACAGCAACATCTTGTCCGCAATCGGATCCAGATACGCGCCCAGAACTGTTCGCTGATTTAGTTTTCTTGCGAGCAAACCATCAAGGCCGTCGGAAACTCCGGCGAGAAGCAAAACCGCAAGCGCAAGAATGTAGTGATCATAAATAACCAGCGAAAGAAACAGCGGCAGAAACGCCATCCGCAAAAAAGTCAGCTGATTGGGAACGGTGAGAAATTTCGCGCGCATCGGGATTCTTCGTGGAAAACTTCAGACAAATAATTCCAGGTATTCGCGCAGAGATCGTCCGGTTCTCTTCTGAAACATTCCCGAAAGTGACGGGATCGACCCCGTCGGCTCATCCAGCGCCACACGCTCGATACGCTGCATCGGCAGAAAAACCGTGGGCAGTCCGACGCGCGCGCCGTCCGGTTCGACCACCTGCCGCACGAAATCGTCAAATGAATTCAGGTCAATGCCGCGCAGAGTAATCCCCGCAACCTGCAGAGTCAGCAGCTCGCCCCAAAGTTTTTCCTTCGGCGTGTGCAAACTCACCAGGACAATGGAATGTGGATCCATTTTTCTCTCTTAAATTTTCAGGCCTTCGCGAAAAGAACTCCGACGCTTCTGACATGCTAACCCAACCCACCGCTCGCTACCTCAATTATCCGTTGGGGCCGACCGTAGCGCCGCTTGCTTCGCCCTCACCCGGGCCGCCACCATCCACTACGCCTTCATCACCTTCAAACCCGCCGCCACCCGCAATTCTGGCTCCGTCGACGCCTGCACCTGCTCCGCCGTAACGCCCGGAGCCACCTCGCGCAGCACCAACCCGCCCGGTGTAACGTCAATCACCGCCAACTCCGTAACAATCCGATTCACAATCCCGACGCCCGTCAACGGCAGCGAACACTCCTTCAAAATTTTCGGCTTGCCGTCCCTCGTCGCGTGCTCCATCGCAATAATCACTCGACGCGCCCCCGCCACCAAATCCATCGCGCCGCCCATACCCTTCAACATTTTCCCCGGTATCGCCCAGTTTGCCAGATTCCCGCGCTCGTCCACTTGCAGCGCGCCCAGCACCGTCAAGTCAATATGCCGCCCGCGAATCATCGCGAATGATTCCGCGCTGGAAAAATAAGCCGTGCCCGGAATTTCCGTCACCGTTTCCTTCCCCGCGTTGATCAGGTCGGGATCTTCTTCGCCTTCCCACGGAAAGGGGCCCACGCCCAACATTCCGTTTTCCGATTGCAGCACCACTTCCATTCCCGCCGGAATATGATTCGCCACCAGCGTCGGAATTCCAATTCCCAAATTCACATAAAATCCATCGCGCAATTCCTCAGCCACGCGCCGCGCAATAAAATCCGTCTTTCCAATGGCAGCTCCGCCCGCCGCACCTTCGACACTCGCAGCCGACCGTTTCCGCACGGTCCGCTTCTCAATCCGCTTCTGGTATCCGACGCCCTGAAAAATCGCGTTCACGTAAACGCCCGGCGTGTGAATCTCATCCGGACCCAATTCTCCCAGCTCCACAAGTTGTTCCACTTCCGCGATCACATAATCCGCCGCCGCAACCATCACCGCGTTGTAGTTGCGCGTCGTCTTGCGAAAAACCAAGTTTCCCCAGCGGTCGCCCTTCCACGCTTTCACAAAAGCGAAATCGCCGCGCAGCGAGCGCTCCATCAGGTGCGGACGCCCGTCAAAATCTCGCACCTCTTTCCCCTCGGCAATCAGCGTGCCCACTCCCGTCGGAGTAAAAAACGCCGGAATTCCCGCGCCGCCCGCGCGCAACCGCTCGGCCATCGTTCCCTGCGGATTCAGCTCCACTTCCAGTTCGCCCTTCAGCACCAGCTGCTCAAAAAGTTTGTTCTCGCCAACGTACGTGGCGATCATCTTCTTCACCTGCCGCGTTTGCAGCAGCAATCCAATCCCAAAATCGTCCAGCCCAGCATTGTTGCTAACCAGAGTTAGATTCTTCGTCCCGCGCGCCCGCACCGCCGCAATCAAGTTTTCCGGGATGCCGCACAATCCAAACCCACCCATCAATATCGTCGCGCCATCCTTTAATTTCCCAATCGCGGCTTCAGCATTCGCTACGCGCTTATCCATTTGCAATTCGCTCCCGTGTTTTCCAGCTACGAATTGTGCCATAACCAAGAGTGGAGCGTATTGAACTCGATTGCCTTCCGTTCCATACGTTAGACTAGCTGTGTACGGCCGGGAGCATCCCTGACACTTTAGACCGGGCACATGCCTGACACTTTTTGGTCTTCTCCTGTAAGGGGATGGGGGCAGGGGAAGGGTCGCCTTCCCCTGCATGCACCTTGTAGAAGCCCCACTTTTTTGCAATGGCGTCACGCGCAACTTCTGGCTGTCAAATCGCGCGACGGGAACCTGCGCAAAGTAGATCGTGAACCAACGATCGTCCTCGGGCTGGTCAGCCCCAGCCCGTGTGGCGAGTTACTCAGTGACGGCAACCACGATCTTGTTGGACTTGACGATACCTACGGCATTGGCTATTACGAATCTTCCTAGATCGCCCGTCATCTGAATGGAGTATTTGCCGGGACGCGTCATGACTCTCAGCTCGGTGGGAGTAATCGAAGCGCCATCCCATGATTGGTCCGGCTTTAAGGTGGTCACGATATTCATGCCACTAATGTCGAACGGACCTTTGTGTCTCATTTGATCGCCAAATTCAGTGTCCGGCACGAAGCCACCTTTCGCGTCCAACACGATTAGCTCGAAGGTTTGATATGGACCCTTGTAAGAAATAGTGACGTCGTGGTCGGTGATGTTCTTTAACTTTATTTTCACGACGATAGGCGCGCCGGTCGTAACGGTTTCTTTTCCTGCTGCGATCGTCATTGAAATGGGCGACGGCCGGATCGGCGGTGCGCTGCCTTGAGGGGCGAACGCTACAACGAGGACGGACATAAACAAGATTGTTCGCAACATAACTGCATATGATGCAGGCTCGGCGCTGCGCACCCTAAATATCGCGTCAGTCGCCCGAAGTTGAGGCTCATGGCATAATCGCCGCTGGAGAATGCGATGACCTTATTTGGATTTTGTAGAAAGCGATTGTGCAAGACGGCGGCAAGTAATCCTGCGTTGGCGATTGTGCTGACGGTAGCTCTGGCGATGTTTGCAAGTCCAGCGGCGCATGCCTGGGGATGTCAGGGACATGAGACCGTCGCGCTGATTGCGGAAATGCATATGACTCCGCAAACGCTGGCGAAGGTGAATCAAATTTTGAAGGATTCGCCGATTGATCCGGCGCTGAGCCGGTATTGCAAGGAGACAGGACTCCCTCCGATGGCGGACGCTGCGTCATGGGCCGATGATCTTCGGAGCTTGCGGCCAGAAGCTTCGCCGTGGCACTACATTGATATTCCGCGCGGCGGAACGCGGGCGGAGATTGCGGCGTCGTGTCCTGAAAAGGAAGGATGCATCACGAAGGCTCTGCGAACGCAGGTGGAGATTTTGCGCGCGGCGGCTAGCACTCCGCAGCAGCGCGCGGACGCGCTGAGATTTATCATCCACTTTGTGGGCGATATTCATCAGCCGCTGCATGACACGACAAATAACGATCGCGGCGGAAATTGTATTCCGGTGGAATTCTTCGGAACCGAGCCGGTAGCGCGGAATCCGCAGAGCGAAAGCTTTTCGCCGAATCTGCACAGTGTTTGGGATTCGAGCATCGTCGGGCGCATGGCGCGCGATAAGACGGTCCAACAGTTCGCGAAGGAAGTGGAAGCGGCGCAGGCTTCTCGAATGGACGGATGGATGTCGGGCGCTTTGGATTTTGATGCCTGGGCCTGGGAAGGACACGAAATTGCGGAAAGCGTGACGTATGGAAAACTTCCGCATTTAATTCCGGTTGAGAAATCGGTGGAGATCAATTCGTGCGCGGATGATAATCACATCGCAGCGCGCATGTTGGCGCTGCATGAAGATTTGGAGCAGCCGTATCAGGATGCTTCAGCGCCGGTTGTGCAGCAGCAACTTGCGAAGGCTGGTGCGCGATTGGCGGCGTTGTTGAATGATATTTGGAAGTAGAGGATTTTCAGGGACGAACTTTTCCTAGAACAGATCGCTGCGGTAGGCGAACCACCAGCTTAGGAAGCCGGCGGGAACAGTTGCAGCCAACGCCCACCAGAGCGGCAGGGCGAGATCGGCGACGATTCCGAGAACGGTGAAGGTGATCCAGAAAATTTTCTTCTGCACGTATCCATTTTACGCTCTGGCTGAGTTTGCGGCGCAAAATGGATTTGTTGGTGCGTCTGGAATGACAATCGCTGATGTCTTGGCGATGTGCAGCAGTTCGCACGGTTTGGATTCATTTGCGCGCCGTGGATTTTATTTGCGTACAGGTTTGGCGCGCTCGTATTGTTGGGGCCAGGTAATTTCCTGATGCAGCGCCGCGGCGGCATGAAGCGGCCAGTATGGATCGCGGAGAAATTCACGCGCCATGATTACGAGATCGGCTTCGCCGTTGCGGACGATTTGATCGGCTTGCATCGGCTCGGTGATCATGCCGACAGCGCCGGTTGGAATATTCGCGCGGCGTCGAACGGCATTCGCGAACGGGACTTGATAGCCAGCGCCGAGCGGAATTTTCGCGTGCGGCGAGCTGCCGCCGCTGGAGCAATCGATTAAATCCACGCGAAGTGGACCGACCATTTTTGCGAGCGCGATTGAATCTTCTCCAGTCCAACCACCTTCCACCCAATCGGTGGCAGAAATTCTGAGAAAAAGTGGAAGACGCTGCGGCCAAACTATACGCACAGCTTCCACAATTTCGCGAAGGAAACGCGTGCGATTTTCAAAGCTGCCGCCGTATTCGTCGGTACGATGATTGGAAAGTGGGGAAAGAAATTGATTTACGAGATATCCGTGCGCGCCGTGAAGTTCGACAACCTCAAAGCCAGCCTCGAGCGCGCGGCGGGTTGCATCAGCAAATGCAGTGACGATGCCGGCGATTTGCGCGGAGGAAAGTTCGGCGGGAATTTGGTATCCGTCATTGAAGGCGAGCGCGCTCGGCGCGAAGATCGGAGTCCATCCACCTTGATCTATCGCGAGCGGCTTGTCGCCGAGCCACGGCGCGTTGGTGCTGGCTTTGCGTCCGGCGTGCGCGAGTTGGATTCCCGGCACGGCGCCCTGCGATTTGATGAACTTGGCGGCGCGGGCTAGCGGCTCGATGTGCCCATCCTTCCAAATTCCCAAGTCCATGGGACTGATGCGGCCATCGGCTGTAACAGCGGTGGCCTCGGCAAAAACTAGCGCGGCCCCGCCAACGGCGCGCGAACCGAGATGGACAAGATGCCAGTCGGTCGCCAATCCATCTATGCAGGAATACTGGCACATTGGCGAGACGACGATGCGATTGCGGAAAGTGATTTCACGAATGGTAAGCGGAGAGAATAAGTGCATGGTTGGAATTCTGACACGAGTAGCAGGAAGATTCAAAACTCCGCGCAGCGACGGCAGCGCGCGCGACGGCAATTAAATGGCGACACGGAAATTCGCGTAGCAGGATAAAATGCCGCGAATGAAAGTATTTATTCAGAACGAAGCGGGTTCATTCGTGAAGCACTCTCACGACGAGAAGACGCTGGAGCGTAAACGCGAGGAGCGGGTGTCGGGGGCGTATCCGTTTCCATATGGATTTATTTTGGGTACGACCGCGGAGGATGGCGAGATTGATCACAATGTTCTGGCGGTCTTGCATGGCAAAGATCCCCAACTGAACACCGAAGTACAACAAACGCTAACCGAATTTGTACGCCACGTGTTCGATCACATTCCCGGAAAGAGCATTCAAACCGGCGAGTTTGGCGATAGCGATGCCGCGGTTGCGCATGTCGCAGAGTACCGGGACTAGGCGTTGGACTGCGCAGAATTTGACTTGCATCTCTTAGTAGCGTTTTGGTAGGCTTCCGGAAGATGTAAGTAAGCACTTACTTCTTTACAAGAAAGGCGAAACGTAAAGCTGGCTGGTGCGTCATATCAACAGGGCCCCTACTTCCTAGCAGGAGGGTGTCATGAAAACTTCTTCAGATTTCTCAACGTCGGGAAATTCCTTAAACAGGTTGGTTCGTTTCTCTCCATATTTAGTGTTTGCGCTGGTTACGATTTTCCTGGCGGGAGCAATGCCCGTTCAGGCCGGCGCCGGTCAAGCCACCAGTAACTGGCAGCCGGAAATTGCGCGGCTCAGAACTGTGCAGGGGGACGTGCGGCTTTCGCGCGGCGGACGGACCGGCGCGGATCTCGATTCTTCGTGGGAGAGCGCCGAAGCAAATACGCCCGTTGAGGAAGGATTCAGCGTGGCGACGGGCGCGGGACGCGCGGAAATTGAATTTGAAAGTGGGACGGTGCTTTATCTGGCCGATAATTCGGTGCTGGAATTTAACAGGCTGGAAGTAAGTAACGGCGTGCCGATTACCGACATTGAGCTGGTGACGGGCACGGCAACATTAAATGCCAGGCCGGTGCCGCGAGAATTGTTCGTGATCTCGACGCCTTCGGAGAGGCTGAGTTTTCCGTCCGCTGCGCTGGTGCGGATAGATAGTTTTCTGGACGGTGTAACAGCCACACCAGAGAACGATCAGGGCGACGATGTTATCGAATATGGCGGTGACGCCGTTCCTTTAGCTGGCGGGCCTTTCACTTTTAGTTTGAATGGCGTGCGCTATACCGTCAGCGGACCCGCCGAACTCGCGAGAGTACTGGGAGCCGCGGCGCCGCAAGGCGCCTCGAACAAAGTGCACTTGAATGGCGGACAGCCGATTACATATCAAAACAGCAAGCGAGTGACGGGAAGTTTAACAAACGATTCCGGCACGCCAGCGGATTGGGATGGTTGGGTTCTGGCGCGCGTAACGAAACGTCAGCAGGAAATGGACGCGGCGTTGAAGGCGTCCGGACTCACTGCGCCAGTTCCCGGGCTGATTGACATGTATGAGAACGGAACATTTTATCCCTGCGCGCCAGACGGACAATGTTGGAAGCCGAATGGCGTGGACAATTCGGATGGAGTGATTGACCTCGGCGAAGGCGCGGATTTTCCGGATGGATCTGGCGCAACGGATTCGGGGTTGATTGCGAGTTTGGGTGCGCCGCTGTTTCCCGCTGAGAGATTTCAACCTCTGCAATCTCAGCAATCGCAATCGTCGCAACAATCCGGCGGGCAACAGACGGGTGCGCAGCACCCGGCGCCGGGAACGATTCCTCCGGGCGGTCCGCAAAATCCGAAGGTAACCATTTATCGCGTGCGGCTGGACGAATGTTCGGACGAGGTAAGACGCCAGGAAGTTGTGACCGATCCCGTGACGGGAAAGAAAACCGTTGTGCGAGAAACGATCGAGCACGATCCCTGGATGTGGGGCGTGTGCTATTCCGGCGGATGGATTCCCTACCGCGGACGGTATCGATTCGTGGCGGGAAGAACACATCATCATCCGGTGCACTACATGCACATCGGCAAGAAGGATTGCTGGGTGCCGAGGCATCCGCATGATGTGCGCGGAAAGACGCCGCTGAATCTGAAGAATGGTGCGTTCGCAGCCGGGAAAAAACCGGGAGCGCCGCTTCAGTTCGTGAAATGGAATCCCTCGGACAAGTTCAAAGTGTTGAGCACGACACCGAAAGAATTTCGTTCGCCGACGGATAAGACGGGGCGAGCGCCAGTGCAACGGCCGGAAATTCATGCGCGGCTGGTGAATCACGGCACGGTGACCACGGCGCGGACACAGCCGGGCGCGAAGGGCACGCCTGGTGCGGTTACGAAAAATGGCGAGCGGACAATTTCGTACAACTACCACTCAAAAACCTTTGAGCGGGCGGGTACGCCTGTGGGCGGGCACGGTGCCAAACCGGAAGTTGTCGGGCATTTCACCGCGAACGGACAATTCAATAGCGGATCGAATGGAGGTTCACGCGGTAGCGGAGGCGGCACGACTGCTGGCGGAAGGACGTCCGGGGGCGGAGGTGGCGGAAATGGCGGATATTCCGGCGGTGGTCATTCGGGTGGCGGAAGCTCCGGCGGAAGCAGCGGAGGACACTCCGGTGGCGGCGGGAGTTCTGGTGGAAGTTCCGGCGGAAGTAGCGGTGGACATTCCGGAGGCGGGAGCTCTGGTGGAGGCGGTGGGAGTTCCGGCGGCGGTGGCGGTGGCCATTCAGGTGGCGGCGGATCGACTGGCGGAGGGGGCGCATCTGGAGGCGGAGGAGGTCGCGGCCACTAGATAGTTATCCATGTGGAACCCGTAGAGGAATCATACGCCAGTGCTCCCGGGCTGAATGCGCGGGAGCGCTGGCAGACGGGAGAAACTGCGATGCAAACTGGAAAAGTTTTTTTAGGGATGGCCTGGGGCGAGAGAGAATGCAGTTTTCACTCAGCCAAATGGAGCGCTGCGATGGTGGTCGCCACATTCGCGGCGCTCCTTATTTTTTGCGGTTCCCTTTTGTACGGAGCGCAGCAAACCGATTTTCAACGTGCGATGCAAGCACGTGCAGCTCAAACGCGCACCACCCAAGCGCAAGTACCGGAGATACTTAGTCGGGATTGGAAGGATTGGACGGCCCTGGATTGTGAGGCTGTCTTGAAATATTCAGTTTGGGGAGAACGGTCGGGATCCAACATACAACTTCGCTCTGCTCTTCCCATTCGCGAGGCGCTGCTCAGACAACTTCAGTTCAAGAAGCAGTACGATAAGATGAGTCCCACGCAGAAACTAGCGTTCGACAAAAAGAATCCGCCGGAAATAGTCGAAAGTGAAAGTGATCCCGTCCTTTTATTTGTTGAACACGACGCCACTTATGACGATTTTGGCGAGATTGCCGCCGATCCGCCCCAGCAAGCTGCTCTGGAACTTCGCAATGGCACGCTCGTGATGCCGACCAAAACGGAGGCGCTGCAAGACGACCAAGACGGGAACAGAATTGTCTACTCGTTCCCCCGCGTCATTGACGGCGATCATGTTCTGGCGACAGGCGATCAGAATCTGCGTTTCGTTTTTGGAAAACCACTCGTGCCGGGTGGCCGCATCAGGCCGTTGCAGAATCCTCGAAAGTTTAAGATACACGAACTGAAATTTGTCAGCGTACCGGGAACAAAGCAGAAATTGCCATTAGCCGATGGACAGCTGACGCGAATCTCGTTTCCGACCGCGGGGCTGATGTATAACGGCAAACTGGAGTATTGATTGTGGCTAAACGAGGCGAATCATTGCGTGCATGGAAATTTGCGTTGTGCGTTGCATTGCTGGTGGCGTCGGCGAAGCCAGCATGCGCACAGATTGTCGTGTTGAAAAATCCCGACGCAAATGTTGTGGGTGTGGTGAAGGCTGGGAAATCGCCTTCGGCGGTGGTGGTGAATCCGGTGACGAACAAGATTTACGTGGCGAATCGCGACAGCAGCGATGTGACGGTGATTGACGGAGAGACGAATGCGGCCACGACCGTGAAAGTGGGGTGGGATCCTCGCGCGATTGCGGTGAACTCTGTGACGAACAAGATTTACGTGGCGTGCGGAGGCGACAAGAACGCCTGGATCATTGATGGAGCGACTGACGCGACCAGGAAGGTGGCGATGGGAAAATCAGGAAGCGCCGTGGCGGTGAATCCCACGACGAATAAAATCTATGTCGCCAATGACGACAACAAAAGCGTGACGGTGATTGATGGCGCGACGAATGCAATGGCCACGGTTGCGACGGGGATGGATCCTTTCGCCCTAGCTGTGAACTCGGTAACAAACAAGATTTATGTTGGAAATTGGAACGAAGCCAAGATCGGCTCGGTGACGGTGGTTGACGGTGCCACGAACGTGACTTCGACGGTGGCCGCCGGAGCGGGGCTTGGTGCGGTGGCTGTGAACCCGGTGACGAACAAGATTTACGCGGTGTACGGCGGCAACAAAATCATGGTGATTGATGGCGTAACGAACTCAATGACTACTGTGACCGCGCAGATGTATTTTTTCCCGGTGGATTCGCGCGCAGCTGTGAGTTCCATCGCGGTGAATCCGGTGACGAACAAGATCTACGTGACCAATAGCGATGGCGAAGGCGTGCTGGTGCTGGATGGCGCGACGAATAAAGCCTCTCAGATAATGGCGGGGACGGGCTTCAATGCGGTGGTGGTGAATTCGGTGACGAGTAAGATCTACGCGATTCATTTCGGCTATTACGACGATGACGATAATTACGATTCGGGCAGACTAACCGTAATTGACGGCGCGTCGAACGGAACTACGACCACGACCTTTGCACCAAAAGTGCAGCCCGTGGGCGTTGCTGTGAACCCGGTGACGAACAGAGTTTATGTGACGAATCACAAAACGAACGATGTGACGGTTATGGACGGACTTTCGGGCGATATCCCGGCGCCGGCGGCTGGCGGAAAAGCCAACTATATCGCTGTGAATACCGTGACGAATCACTTTTACGTGGCGATCAGCGGCAGCGACAGGGTGACCGCAGTTGATGGGGCGACAAACAAATTCACTTCGATCGCGACTGGAGGTGGACCGCGGGATGTCGCGGTGAATTCAGTGACGAATCGGGTTTACATTCCCAACGTCACCGACAACACCGTGACGGTGGTTGACGGCGCCACGAATTCCGCAACCGCCGTTAAAACAGGTAGGGCTCCCTATTCGGTGGCTGTGAATCCAGTGACGAACAAGATTTACGTGGCCAATTTCGGCGAGCCCAGTGTGACCGTGATTGATGGCGCCTCGAACACGACCAGCTCCGTTGCGATCGCCTACGCTCCAAATTTCGTAGCTGTGAATCCGGTGACAAACAGAATCTACGCGTCCATCTCGAGAAATAACAGCGTTACGGTGATCGACGGTCTGACCAACAAAATCACCAAAGTTGGCACTGGGGAGATTCCCGTTGCCATCGCCGTGAATTCCGTGACGAACAAAATTTATGTGGCGAATGCAGGCAGCGATAACGTCACCGTGATAGACGGCGCCACGAACAAGACCGCGAAAGTAAAGACCGGAGAGAGGCCCTTTGCGGTGGGCGTGAATCCGGTAACAAATAGGATTTACGTGGTGAGCATCGATGACGGCGTGACAGTAATTGACGGAGCCACAAATAAAACTACCAGGATAGCAGACGATTTGAATCGCGCTTCAGTAGCGGTGAACCCGCTGACGAACAAGATCTACGTCCCGAATCAAAACAGCGGCTTGACGGTGATTGACGGCGCGACGAATGAGATGACCTCTTTAGCGACGGGACCCTCGCCGTGGACCGTGGCGGTGAACTCAGTGACAAATACGATTTATGTCGCCGATCAAGGCGGCGTTACGGTGATTGACGGAGCCACGAATCAGCTCATCAAGGCGCCAGCCGGCACGGAGACGAAATCCTTGCCGCGTCAATGATGTACAAAGGCAAGCTGAGTATTGATTGCGTTCGAAAGCAAGCGATGGGGCTGAACTAAGGCAGCAATGATTTGTGGAGGCGATTGGCTTCGGCGAAGGAATTTTCCAGGTCGCGCGAAGTGAGATGGGTGCGAAGCTGCTCGATGGCTTGCGCGAGACGGTCGAGTGCGCGGGTGAGATTATCTGAATTAGTGAAGGCGATGTCTCGCCACATGGAGTAGGGGCTGGCAGCAAGGCGGAGCGAATCGCGCGCTCCGGGGCCGGCGAGCGCAGTGGGCAGGCCGGTTTTTTCGCCATCGGATTCGGCTGCGATTACTTCGGCGAGCGCGATTGCGGCCATTTGCGGCAGGTGGGACACGATGGCTACGGCCCAGTCGTGAGTTTCGGCATCGAGCCATACGGGATGCGCTTGCATTTTTTCCAGGAGCGCTACGAAGGCTTTTACGCGCGGATCGTCTTTTATCTTCCTGTGGGATTCGCTACTGCTTTCGATTAGCGCGTACTTCGCATTTTGGAAAAGTTCTTCGTCGGATGCCGCGATGCCTTCTGTTTCTTTTCCTGCCATGGGATGACCGCCAAGGAAGATTGCTCCGTTGCGAAAATGTTGCGCTGCAGCGCGGCAGATTGCGCGCTTGGTGCTGCCTGCGTCGGTGACGAGCGCTATTGGCGCGGCGTGGCGCGCGATTTCGGGCAGCAACTCGATGGTGGTGGAAATTGGGAGCGCTATGTACACAAGATCCGCGCCGCGCACCGCGGTGGCGAGATCCGTTGAGGATTCGTGAATCGCGTTGCGGGTGCGCGCTCGTTGAAGGATGGCCTCGCGATCGAAGCCGACGATGCGCGCCTCGGTAAGATGTTGGCGGAGTGCGAGCGCGAACGAGCCGCCGATTAGCCCGGTGCCAAGTATGGCGACGCGATGGAATGCGGCGGCGGAATTATCGGCCATGGATTATGCGACGCGGCGTCCGACGGCGGGCGCGATGATGCGAAGCTCCGTCATGAGCTGCGCAAATTGATTCGGGAACAATGATTGCGCGCCATCGGAGAGAGCGTGCTCCGGATCGTTGTGAACTTCGATGAGCAAACCATCGGCTCCGGCGGCAACGCTAGCGCGGGCCATGGGAGCGACCTTATCGCGGCGGCCCGTTCCGTGCGAAGGATCGGCGACGATGGGCAAATGCGAAAGTTTTTTGACGATGGGAATTGCGGCGATATCGAGCGTGTTGCGCGTGGAAGTTTCAAACGTGCGAATGCCGCGCTCGCAGAGAATCACGTTGTAATTTCCGCCGGCCATAATGTACTCGGCGCTGAGCAAAAGTTCTTCGATAGTGGCGGACATTCCGCGCTTCAGCAGGACCGGCTTGGAAAGTTCGCCAAGCGCGCGCAGGAGATAATAATTTTGCATGTTGCGCGCGCCGACCTGCAGAACGTCAACCATCGGAAGCATCATCTGAATTTGTGAAGCGTCCATCACTTCACTGATGACGAGCAAGTTGTGGCGATCCGCGGCTTCACGCAGAAGCATGAGCGCCTTTTCACCCATTCCCTGAAACGAATATGGAGAGCTGCGCGGTTTGAACGCGCCGCCGCGAAGAATTTTTGCGCCGCTGGCGGCGACGCTTGCGGCGGCAGCTTCGATTTGCGCGGGCGATTCTACCGAACATGGGCCCGCGGCGACGATTACTTCCGAGCCGCCGAATTTCACACCGCGGCCGACGTCAATGATGGATCCTTCGGAACGGAACGCGCGGCTGGCAAGCTTGTACGGCTGCGTGATACGCACAACTTCGCGCACGCCTTCGAGTAATTCAAATTCGCGCGGGTCATAATCCGGACGCACGCCGACCGCGCCGAGCACCGTTTGCGACGCGCCGGTGGAGCGGTGCACGTCGAAACCCAATTCGGTGAGCCGGTCGATCACTTTTTGAATCTGAATGTCGCTGGCGCCTTCTTGCATTACAACTACCATCGTTTTCTCCCTAGAACGATAAATGTTTTCAGCAAAATATGATTGCTGGCCTTACTCTGGATTCTTTTTCTGAACTTCTTTGTTCACATCGCCCGGCTTCATCGCGTGACGTTCGACGGAACGCGCTTCGTCGAGAATGCGCTCGAAAAGCCGCATGATTGCTATATCCGGAAGCGGGCCGCGGTTATATCCCGCGGCATTTGCGAGCACCTGCTTTTCACGTTCCGGCTGATAGAGCGGAAGATTGGCCTGCTGCTTGATGTGGCCAATTTCCATCGCGCACTGCGAACGCTCGTTGAGCAGCTCGACAAGTTGCTGATCGATTTCATCGATGCGCCGGCGCCAATCTTCGATGTTTTTCACCAGTGTGCCTCGCGGCGGCTCATGCCTTTCCCTGCGGCCTGCTTCAGCAAACGTATTCGCGCGGCGACGGCGCTGGCCGCGGCGGCGGGCGATGCCGCCCGCTCGATTTCTTCGACGAGCGCTGAGCCTACTACGGCCGCGTCAGCGAGTCCGCCAAGAATGGAGACGTGGCCGGGAAGCGAGATGCCGAATCCGATAGCGAGCGGCAGCTGCGTCGCGTAGCGCGCGCGGCGAATGAGCGCCGGCAAATCTTCGGGCATGCTTTCACGCGCGCCGGTGACGCCTGTGCGTGAAATCAAATAAAGAAAACCGGTCGTAGCTTTGGCGATGCGCGTGAAACGCTCGTCGGTCGTTGTCGGCGCGGCTAGAAAAATTGTGTCCATGCCGTGTGCGTGCAGCGCGGTGCGATAGGTACCCGCTTCTTCGGGAGTTAAATCGGTGATGAGCGCGCCGTCGGCTCCGGCGGCTGAGGCGCGAGTGGCAAATTGTTCGAGTCCCATTTGAAGAACCGGATTGTAATAGCTGAACAGCACAAGGGGAACCTGGCATTCACGGCGAATTGACGCGACAAGATCAATGACGCCTGCGAGAGTTGTTCCCGCGCGTAACGAGCGTTCGCTGGCGCGCTGAATCGTGGGGCCGTCGGCGAGCGGATCGCTGAACGGAACGCCGAGCTCGATGATGTCCGCGCCAGCTTCGGCGGCGGCGAGCACAATTTGGCGCGTGGTGTCGAGCGACGGATCGCCCGCGGTGATGTAGGCGATGAGGCCGAGATTGCCATCGCGCGCGAGTTCTGCGAAGCGGCGCGAAATGCGAGTTGTGGTCGCTGTTGTTTGCGGCATTGCGTTCACTTTAATAATTGCGCGTAGGTTTCCATGTCCTTATCGCCGCGTCCGGAAATATTTACGATCACGAGCGAATCGCGCGAAAGCTTCGGCGCGCGTTCAACCAAACATGCGACAGCGTGCGCGCTTTCGAGCGCGGGAATAATCCCCTCTTGCTGAGCCAGAAGGCGCGCGGCGGAAAGGGCCGCTTCGTCACTGACTGCTGTGTATTCCGCGCGGCCCTGCTCGGCGAGCCAGGCGTGTTCGGGACCTACCGCGGGATAGTCGAGACCGGCGGAAATGGAATGGGTTTGCGAAATTTGGCCATCGGCGTTTTGCAAAACATAAGTGTAGGTGCCGTGCAGAACGCCGGGCTTCGCGCCGGCAAATCCCGCGGCGGCTGCGAGACGCGCGGCGTGCTCACCTTCGCCGTGACCGCGGCCACCAGCTTCGACGCCGATCATTCTTACGCTTGCGTCTTTCATGAATGCGCTGAACAGCCCAATCGAATTTGAGCCGCCACCGACACAGGCATAGAGCGCGTCAGGCAATCGTTTTTCGGCGCGCAAGATTTGCTCGCGCGCCTCGTTGCCGATTACGGAGTGAAAATCGCGCACCATTTGCGGATAAGGATGCGGGCCGAGCACGGAGCCAAGCAGATAATGCGTGGTGCGGACATTTGTAACCCAGTCGCGCATCGCTTCGTTGATGGCGTCCTTTAGCGTGCGGCTGCCAGAATCCACGCCGACAACCTTTGCGCCGAGCATTCGCATGCGCGAAACATTCAAGCGCTGGCGCTCCATGTCTTCGGTGCCCATGTACACGACGCATTCAAGGCCCAGGCGCGCGGCGACGGCGGCGGTTGCTACGCCGTGCTGCCCTGCTCCGGTTTCGGCGACGATGCGCGGCTTGCCCATGCGCACGGCAAGAAGTCCCTGCCCGATGCAATTATTTATTTTGTGCGCGCCGGTGTGGAGTAGATCTTCGCGCTTCAGATAAATGCGCGGACCATTGAGATGTTCCGTCAGACGCGAGGCGAATTGCAGTGGCGTAGGACGTCCAGCAAAGTTGCGTAGTAAATCGTCAAGCTCAGCAATGAACTTCGGATCTTTGCGCGCGGCTCCATACGCTGCTGTCAGCTCGGCCACGGGAGCCATCAAAGTTTCCGGAACGTAGCTACCACCGTAGGGACCGTAGCGGCCCTGCGCGTCCGGCCAAATTTGTGGAGTTCCGTTCACGATTGTTCTCGTATCTGTCATTCTTCCGCCCCAACCCGATCGAGAGAAGCATTCGCCAATGTGACGGCGGACATGAACGCTCGCATGAGATGCGGGTCTTTTTTCCCGGGCTTTGCTTCGACGCCGCTAGCGACATCCACGGCGTACGGACGAGCAACAGCGATCGCTGCTGCAGCGTTCTCCGGCGTCAATCCGCCAGCCAAAATAATATTCGCGTGCGACGCCGCGCGGACGGCGAGTTCCCAATCCAGCGTGGCGCCGGTGCCGCCGTGCAACCCCTCGCGAAAACCATCCAGGAGAATCGCGCTTGCGGCAGAAAACTTCTTCACTGATTCCGGACGAAAGCCGCTTTTCGCTTGAACCGCTTTGATGACGTACAGCTGGCCCGCGAGCGTTTTAACATCACTTGCGGATTCGTCGCCGTGAAGCTGCACGCCGTGCAGGTGCAAAGCCCGCGCCAACGATGATACTGCGTCAGGCCGCCAATTCACAAAGACGCCGATGGCGGCAACAAACGGCGGCAGGCGCCGGACAATTTCCCACGCCGCAGCGGGACTAACGGAACGCGGGCTGGGCGCGTAGAAATTAAATCCGAGTGCGGAAGCGCCTTCGTCCACGCAGAGCTTGGCGTCGGCCCAGTTCGTAATTCCGCAGATTTTTACGCGCGTCATATTATTTGAGTGCACGGCCAAGATTCACTTCGCAGTTGCGAGCAGCGCGGATAACGCCTCGTCTGGATCGGCTTTCGTCATCAGATGCTCGCCAATCAAAAAAGCGTCAAATCCGGCGGCGCGCAGACGTTGAATCTGGGAGCCATCGCGGATTCCAGATTCGCACACCGCGATGCAATCTTCAGGAATTAGTTCTACGAGATCGAAGGAAGTATCCAGCTTAACTTCCAGCGTTTTCAGATCGCGATTGTTCACACCGATGATTCGTGCGCCTGCTGCGATCGCGCGATCCAATTCCGCGCGCGTGTGAACTTCGATCAACGGCTCCATGCCAAGTTCGCGGCCGAGCGCGAGAAGCTCGGTCAGCGCGGCATCGCTAAGCACGGCCACGATTAATAGGAATGAATCTGCATCAATCGCGCGCGCTTCCAACACTTGCCAGGGGTCCACGATGAAATCCTTGCGCAGAACTGGAATCTCGCAAGCCTTTCGTGCCTCGCGCAAGTCCTTCGCGGAACCCTGAAAGAATTCCTCCTCGGTGAGCACGCTCAATGCGGCGGCGCCAGCGCGCTCAAATCGCGTGGCCAATTCGATTGGACGAAATTCTTCGCGCAGTAATCCACTAGAAGGCGACGCCTTTTTCAGTTCGGCGATAATATTTACCTGGGGGTGCGTTAGCGCGGCGGCAAAATCTCTGGGAGCCGTTGCGCGTTTCACAGCCATCCGAAGCACGGCTTCCGGCAGCACGCGCTGGCGATGCGCTATAGAAACGCGGCGCGCATCAACGATGCGGCCCAATACAGATCCGGAATTTATATCTGCCTCCAACTTCAAGACGGCCTCCAACTGTCTCATGCGGTACAGCGACACCTGCAGTTACAGAGCTATAAACCCAGCGAGTTTCCTTGAAAACGTGAAAATACGATGCTAGACGGCGGTATCCGCGATGTCAATTTGCAGCATGGTTTTTTCGATCCCACGGAAAGTGATTTTGGCTGTCCGATTTTGCGACGGATCGTCCCACAAGCGGCCAGTAGGTGACAAAATATGGCGGCCGTAGACGTGCTAAGAGTAGTATATTCAATGATATAGAATCCCCGGAGCAAGGCCCGCTACTTGCGGTTATTACGGTGAAAAAGGAAAGCCAGAGGAATACCTAATTATGGATATCGCCAGGCCAGATCAGTCTAAGAAGCGCCGCATCAAGCGCATCATAATCGGAGGCGTAATCGTCATCGTCGTCGGGGGCGTGACGGTTCTGCTTTCAAAATTGCGCCCGGCGGCTCCCACGGTGGACGGTTCGATCGCGTACGCCAGCACGGTAACACGCGGCAACATGCTGATCGAAGTTCACGGGCTGGGCACGCTGGTGCCTGAAGACATCCGCTGGATTCCCGCGCAATCAAGCGCGAAAGTGGAAAAAATTCTTCTGCGATCAGGCGCGCACGTAAACCCGAGGAGCATCATCATTGAGTTGAGCGACACGCAACTTCAGAATGACGCGCTGACTGCCGAGTATGCGTACAAGCAAGCGCGGGCCACGTATGACAGCCTGAAGGTCACTCTTCGCAGCAACCTGATGAACCAGAAGAGCGCTGCTGCAGCAGTGGACAGTCAATATCAGACGGCCTTGCTGAACTTGAAGCTGGATACCGCGAAGGCTGATGCAGAAGTCGGACCGCGGTCCACCGCTCAGCTCGATCAGGTGCTGGTCGATCACCTGGCAACTCAGGTGAAATATGCGAACGACGGCCTTGCGATTGCCGACGAAGCTGCGGCAGCTCAGCTCTCTGCGTCCGCCGCGCAAGTCGATTCAGCTCGTTCGTTGTACGACTTGAAGAAGCATCAACTGGAAGCGTTGCACGTGCGGGCCGGTATTAGTGGTGTGGTTCAATGCGTTTGCAGCACCACTGGAACTGACGTGGCCGAAGGTCAGCAAGTGACATTGGGAACCAATCTGGCGCGCGTGGCAAATCCAGCGCGGCTGAAGGCGACGGTGCAGGTGCCGGAAACGCAGGCGAAGGACGTCTCGCTTGGCCTGAAAGCGCAAGTGGATACACGCAACGGAATCGTGAAGGGTCATGTGTCACGCGAAGACGCGGCGGCAATTAACGGAACTGTCGCTGTGGACATCAGTTTCGATGAGCCGCTACCGGCCGGAGCACGGCCCGACCAGAGTGTGGACGGTACAATCGAAATTGAAAACATGACCAACGTGCTTTTTATTCAGCGTCCCGTACACGGCGAGCCAAACAGCACGGTGGGTCTATTCAAAGTGCTGAATGAAGGAGCAGATGCGGAACGAGTTCAGGTGAAACTAGGCCGCGGTTCGGTCAGCACCATGGAAGTTGTCGGCGGTTTGCGCGAAGGCGATGTCGTTCTTCTGAACGACATGTCGAATTACGACAACGTGGACAGAATACAATTTTCGCCGAAGGTCGTTCAAACAAAGTAACGGTCGGCGGCGGAGAACGAGAAACCAGCGGCTGGCGTCTTATTCATCGCTGGCGTCTCACTTAAAAATTGAAGTGAAAATATCAGCAGGCGGCTGACGGAAACTTAGCCAATCCGTCAAACACTGAGTGCTCTGGTCCCGGCTGAATGTTCAAATCCGAAGTGGCCTGACTCGGGCGGAGAGATCATGGGAACATTCTGGCAAGATTTCCGTTACGCCGTGCGAATGCTGATGAAGAAGCCCGGCTTCACGGCTGTGGCTGTATTATCGCTCACGCTGGGAATTGGCGCGAACACCACGATCTTTACGCTCGTGAAGGCAGTTTTCCTGCAGTCAGTCCCGATCAAAGATCCCGGACGCGTCGTTTCGATTTATTCGACGCAGCAGAGCAAGGGCAGCACGCAGATACCGTTTCTTCAACTTTCGCGCCCCAACGCTGAAGATTATCGCGAAATGAATAACGTCTTTTCCGCGTCGTCGGTGATTATTCCGACGGGCGCGCCGCTGACAGTTTCGGGCAAAGATATCCCCATCTTCGTCGCTCTTGTTACCGGAGAATTTTTTGATCTGGTGGGAGTGCAACCAAAGCCCGGCCGCGGATTCCTGCCGGACGAAGACAAAATTCCCGGCGCAAAGCCTGTCGTGGTGCTGAGCGCAGCTCTATGGAAAACGCAATTCGGTCAGGACGCGAATATCCTGGGCCGCACCGTACTGATTGGCGGCACGGACTATTCGGTGGTCGGTGTCGCGCCAACTGATTTCCACGAATTGGGGATCTTGGGCAGTCCCGATGTGTACATCCCGATGATGATGCACGATCAAGTGCTGACCGGCGTCGTGAAGGACTGGTACAACCTGCGTGGCGCGCGAGAATCGCTCATGATGGCGCGACTGAAACCTGGCGTTTCAGTTGCCGCGGCGCAAGCATCGCTGCATGCGCTGGGAGTTCAGCTTGAGAAGACCTATCCCAAGGACAACGCCGGGCGCAACAATGACATGCTCCCCGTAAATCAAACATTTATTCCACCGGCGCAGCGCGCGCTTTTTGCGAAGGCGGGCGGACTGATGATGCTGGTAGTTGGTCTGGTGCTGCTGATTGCGTGCGCCAATGTGGCGAATTTGCTGCTTACGCGCGCGACCCAAAGGCGGCGTGAACTGGCGATCCGACTTTCGATGGGCGCGTCCCAAGGGCGGTTGATTCGTCAGTTGCTCACGGAAAGCCTGTTGCTCGCGCTTATTTCGGGCGTGCTCGGAATTGCTCTCGCGTATTTCTCGAAGGATCTAATTTGGAAACTTGTGCCCGCGGGCGGAGCCGATCCTGACCGTTCGCTCGACATTCGCGTACTGCTATTCACGATGGGTCTCGCGATAGTGGCCAGTGTGATCTTCGGTCTGATTCCCGCGCTACAGGCTTCCAAGACAGAACAAATGGCCGCCTTGCGCGACCGCAGTGACGCTCCGACTGGAGGTTCGCGCTGGTACGGTATTCGCGGAATTCTGGTAATGACGCAGGTGGCATTTTCGCTGATCGCGCTGGTCGGCGCAGGAATTTTTATTCATAGCCTGAGAAATGCGCAGCAGATGGATCCGGGATTTGAGACCAAACACGAATTGGTCATGAACATTAATCTCGCGGTGCAGCATTATCCTCAAGCACGAGCAGAACAGCTGTATCGCGAACTGCAGGAAAAGATTTCCGCGCTGCCAATGGTCTCCAGCGCGAGTATTGCGGATGCAGCGCCGTTCGGCGGCAGCTTCCAACGCACCACATTCCCACAAGGTGTGGACCAGGCGGATCCACGCAATGGCAAACTGACTCCGACCACTTCTGTGGCGCCGGGATACTTCGGAACGGCCGGCATTTCATTGCTGAGTGGACGCGAGTTCACCGAGCACGATGATGCACAGTCTCAATTTGTTGCGGTCGTAAATCAGGCATTGGTCGACAGCATGTTTTCGGGTCAAAACCCGATTGGCAAACATCTCCATTTCCTGCTGCAAACGTGGGACGTCGAAATCGTCGGAGTGGCGAAGACGGTGAAATTCCAATCGCTGGGCGAACCACCGCAGCCGATTGTTTATTTTCCACTGAAACAACATTATAACGTCGGTGTGACCGTCTATGTAAAAACGAAGGGCGATCCGAATGCGGCTCGGACTAGTGTTCTGAGCGTATTCCAGGGATTGGATGCGACGCTTCCGGTGACGAAGGTCTTGAGCGGATCTGGCGTCATGGATCAGGTTCTGGCGCAGGCGCAGCTTGGAGCAGAATTGCTCGCTGGATTCGGTCTGCTGGCATTGTTGCTGGCAGCGATTGGAACCTATGGAGTGATGTCATATTCCGTCAGCCAGCGCACGCAGGAAATCGGAATCCGAATGGCGCTGGGCGCACAGCGTGGCGACGTGATGAAGCTGATTCTGGGCAGCGGAATGGCAATGGTGTTCGGAGGCGTAATCGCTGGGCTGATCCTTTCCTATTTTCTGACGAGCGAGATCGAGAATTTGCTGTACGGAATTGGAGCATTTGATGTGCCTGCATTTGCGGCCACATCGGCGTTGCTCATATTGATAGCACTGGTGGCGTGCTGGCTTCCCGCTCGGCGCGCCATGCGCGTGGATCCGATGATCGCGCTGCGGTACGAATAATTTCTGAAACCGAAAAGCCAGCCTGGAAGTTTTTGAGGATTGAAGTATTTTGCGGATCTATTTTAAGGATCAAAGATGGGAAGCTTCATTCAAGACGTCCGTTACGCTCTGCGCACTCTGGCGCAGAGGCCGGGATTCACAGTGATCGCGGTTCTGACGCTGGCGCTCGGTATTGGCGCGACCACCGCAATGTTCAGCGTCGTGAACGCCGTGCTGCTGCGCCCCCTTCCCTTTCATTCACAACAGGAGCTCATTTACGCAAACGGAAGATTTTCCATGAGCGATGATGCAGCAGTTTCACCGCCGGATTTCGCGGACTACCGCGCGAATGCAACAAACTTTCAGCAGCTCGCCGCAATCGGTTATTTGGATGGCATATCCAACATCACTGGCGGCGCGCAGCCGGAGCAGGTGCGAAGTCAGATCGTTTCGTGGAATTTTTTTGAGGTGCTGGGCATTCCTCCTTTAGTTGGCCGAAGTTTTGTGGCTGACGACGAAAAGGCCATCGAACCGCGGGTCGTCATTCTTGGACACGGCATCTGGAAACGCGATTTCGGCAGCGATCCCGGAATCATCGGCCGGAAAGTTGCCCTCGACGGCGATTCCGTAACGGTGGTTGGCGTCCTGCCTGTGGATCTTCCTTCACTTTCACTGGCGGAAGTCTGGTTGCCGTTGCCGATGGAAAATCCGGGGATGAACGTCCGGCAAGGGCATTTTCTGGCGGTCATCGCCAGAATGAAATCCGGAATCGACGTGAATTCGGCGAGGACGGAACTCGATACAATCGCCGGAAATATAGCGGCCCAAAACCCGGAGACAAATAAAGGCTGGGCATTGCGAGTGATGCCGCTTACGAATTACGTTGTCGGTGGAACTCAGAAGGCCCTGCTCCTACTCCTCGGCGCGGTGATATTGCTTCTGCTGATTGGCTGCGCAAATGTTGCGAATCTCTTGTTGGCACGCGCCGCAGGACGGCGCAAAGAAATCGCGATTCGGACGGCTCTCGGCGCGGGACGGTGGAGAATCGCACGCCAATTGCTCACAGAAAGTCTCGTGCTTTCCATTGCGGGAGGGACGCTCGGCATTCTGGCCGCCGTCTGGGGCGTAGCCGGATTGAGTGCGCTGGCTCCTCGAAGCTTGCCGAGAGTGAACGAAATCCAGGTTGATTTCACTGTCCTTGCGTTTGCGGCAGGCATTTCTGTGCTGACAGGAATTCTGTTCGGGCTCGCTCCCGCGATTCAGTGTTCGCGAGGTGGTGTGCAGGAAGTGCTAAAGGAAGGCGCTCGCGGATCCTCGCGAACAGCAAGGCATCGAACAGGAAATGCATTAGTGATTGGCGAAGTGGCTGTTTCCGTCGGACTGCTCCTTGGGGGAGCATTGTTGTTCAACAGCTTCTGGCGATTGGTCCATGTGGACCCGGGATTTCGGCCGGATCATGTGGTGGCAACAATGCTGCATATGAGCAACTCCGCTCGCCCGAAAAATCAGAAAGTGGCCTTTTACCACGAACTTGAAGATCGGCTTAGATCGTTGCCGGGCGTTGAGGCCGCCGGAGCGATTTCGGAATTGCCTTTGAGCGGTCAATATAGTGACAGCACGTTCCGTGTCGAAGGGCGTGTTTATTCTGCCGGGCAAAGCGATGATGCGGATCTCCGCCAGGCAACACCGGGATTTCTAAATGCATTGCGCATACCCCTGGTTTCCGGAAGATGGTTGAGCTTGGGCGATACAGCGAAAGCGCCGGGAACCGTGGTCGTGAACCAAGAATTCGTAAAGCGGTTTTTCGATGGAAATAATCCGGTGGGGCATCACATACAGGTCTCGGGCGATCCCGCCAAGACGCGCGAAATTGTAGGCGTCGTGGGAACGATTAAGCACGGTTTGCTGGACGAAATGCCGCGCGCCGCAATGTATGTTCCGCTCGATCAATACCCGCCACCCGACATGAACGTCGTAGTTCGGTCCTCTGGCAATCCGCTCCTGTTGGCAGCGGCTCTGCGCGATGAGGTTCGTTCGATTGACGCGAACCAGGCAATTTCGACGATTCGCTTGATGGACGATGTCGTGAGCGGCTCGGTCGCTCAACCGCGCTTTGCCTCGCAGATTCTCGGCGTGTTCGCGGTGCTGGCGCTTGTGCTTGCGGCCGTCGGACTCTATGGGTTGATTGCCTATACGGTGACGCAGCGCACTCACGAAATTGGCATTCGCATGGCGCTAGGCGCCGCGCCGCGCGATGTTCTAAAACTCGTGCTGGGGCAAGGACTGAAGCTCGGCTTGGCTGGAGCGGCAATCGGAATTTCCGGCGCATTTGCGCTCACGCGCCTGATGCAAGGACTTTTATTCCAGGTGAGCGCCACTGACCCGGTAACCTTCATTGCCGTCACCGCCTTGCTAACTATAGTGGCGCTGGTGGCCTCTTACCTGCCAGCGAGGCGCGCGATGCGCGTAGATCCGATGATTGCCCTGCGTTATGAATGAGTTAGGGGTCAAAGGCTGGGCTGTGGATTTTATTGGTTTTGGGCAAATTAGTCGGTGATAAATTCGGTTTTTCAGCGTCTAAGTAGGGGAACTGGATGATTTGATTGGCGGAGCGGGCGAACTAATCTGCCCTATGTTGCGTACCTACACTGTGGGGTAGACTGGGCTACACAGGTTCGGCAAGTTTGGAAAACAGTTCGGCGGATTTTACAAGGAGAGCAACACCATGGCTGAAAACACGAACGAAGTTCTAATTTTGATGGAGAACGTCCAGAAGGTCTTCATGACTGATGAAGTGGAGACGCACGCTCTCGCTGGAATTCATCTACAACTGAAGCGGGGCGAGTTCGTCGCCATCAACGGGCCATCGGGTTGCGGCAAATCTACGCTGCTTTCCATTCTGGGGCTGCTCGATTCTCCGAGCGACGGCAATTACACGATTAACAATAAGCCGGTGGCGAATCTGTCGCTTTCCGAGCGCACGCGAATCCGCAACCGCGAAATCGGATTTATCTTCCAGGCGTTCAATTTGATTGGCGATTTGAACGTGTACGAAAACGTTGAGCTGCCGCTGACCTATCGCGGCATGGGTTCCGCGGAACGCAAGCAGCGCGTGCAACAGGCGCTCGAGAAAGTCGGTATGGCGCACCGCATTAAGCACTATCCTTCGCAGCTTTCGGGCGGTCAGCAACAGCGTGTCGCTGTGGCGCGCGCGTTGGTGGGCGATCCTTCCATCCTGCTGGCGGACGAACCTACCGGTAACTTGGACTCAAAGAACGGCGAAGCCGTGATGGAACTGATGACCGAACTGCACCGCGGCGGCGCCACCATCTGCATGGTGACGCACGATCCTCGCTATTCGGCGTTCGCCGACCGGAGCATACATTTGTTTGACGGCCGCATCGTCGAAGAAAACTTCGAGGAAAGCAGCGCGTCTGCTCATTAAGAATTCTGTTTCAGGGCCGGCATCTGAGAACTCGGGTGCCGGCATTTTTCTTTAGAAGCGTGCGCCCTGCAATCCTTACGATCCTCTTTCTAAGTTTCCCGTCATCCTTTCGCTCATTTCTGAATTCTAAGGAACTTTTGGGGAACCCGCTGCGTAACTAGATGCATCGCTGCCCGGCCGGTTGGGAGGAATATCTAAATGGGAACACTCTGGCAGGACATCCGTTTTGGACTGCGAACGCTCGCGAAATCGCCCGGGTTCACGGCGGTCGCCGTAGTGGCGCTGGCGCTCGGAATCGGCGCGAACACCGCAATTTTTAGCATTGCAGACGCGTTTCTTTTGAAGCCCGTCAATATTCCTGATCCGGAACATCTAGTCGTGATCGGCGAACTGGCGCCCGGCCAGACCACAGATACGAACTCTGTCTCCGGAGCCAACTTTGTAGATTGGAAAGCGCAGACGAAATCGTTTGAGTCGCTGGGAGCGTACCAGTGGGACGACGTAAATTTGACGAGTCCTGCCGCGTTGCCGGAAAAAGTTCAGGGATTCAAAGTCACGTCAAACCTGTTTGAACTCTGCGGTGAGCGGCCTCTGATCGGCAGAACATTTTTGTCCGAAGAAGATCAACCGGGACACGACGGCGTAGTAATTTTGGGACAACGTTTGTGGGGGCGGCGCTTTGGCGGTGATCAGCACATCATCGGCCAGCAATTGCATATCGACGGACGGCCCTACACCGTCATCGGCATTATGCGGAAAGCGTTCGACTTTCCGCAGACAGCCGAGCTCTGGGTGCCGATGGCATTTACTCCGCAACAATTGCAGGACCGCAAATCACATTTCTTTTTGACTCTCGGAAAACTCAAGCCCGCCGTCACGATTCGGTCTGCCAGCGCAGAGATGAAAACACTTGCCCGGCGGCTGAGCGATGCATATCCCGACACAAATCACAATTGGAGCGCGCGTGTTGTTTCCGTTAGAAACTTTGAATTGGGCGACTTCACAGTTCGATATACGATCATGCTGCTGGGCGCAGTCGGATTCCTTCTGCTCATCGTTTGTGCCAACGTCGCAAACCTTCAACTCGTGCGCGGCGCCAGCCGTCACAAGGAAATGGCGATTCGCGTGGCGCTCGGCGGCAGCCGCTGGCGGCTCGTCCGCCAGTTGCTGACCGAAAGCGTGATGGTCGCGCTGGGCGGAGCAATTCTCGGACTCGTTTTGGCAAAATGGGCCGTATCTTTGGTTGTTGTGCACATGCCTCCCGAGGTCGCGAAATTTATACCTGGATGGTACGAAATCCGGCTCGATGCACGAGCTATGTTTTTCACCATGATCGCTGGAGTTCTGGCAGGAGTCGTGGCGGGTCTGCTTCCCGCGTTTCAAGGCGTCCGCCTTGATGTGAATGAAACTCTCAAAGAAGGCGGACGATCGAGTTCAAGTGCGCGAGGGCGGCACGTGCTTCGCAATGTGTTGGTAATTGCGCAGGTGACCCTGGCAACTTTCCTGGTGATAGGTTCCGGTTTGCTGGTTCGCGGTTTTCGCACGCTGTTGCATTACAACCAGGGATTTCAGCCGAACACTCTGCTCACGATGTATGTGAATCTGCCTGACACGCGTTATTCCAAGCCGGAACAGCACACGCAATTTTATTCACAGGTGCTGGAACGAATGTCCGCTATGCCGGGCGTAGTGGCGGCAGCGGGTACCTCTTGGGTGCCCTACGGCGATGGCGGCGGCACGTCGCAATTTTCGATTGAAGGCAGGCCGTGGCGGAACGTCAGTGAAACTCCAACGATTATGAATCTGGTGGTTAGCCCAAATTATCTTCAGATGGTGCACGTCCCTCTGATTCAAGGACGCGAACTTTCAGAGCAGGACAGTTCTGATTCCCAATTGGTTGGCTTGGTCAGCCAAACACTGGCGCGCCGATTCTGGCCTGCGGGCGACGCCATCGGACATCACCTTCGGATTGGTGGCAACGACTCGAAAAATCCTTGGATGACGGTGGTAGGCATTGTGGGCGACGTGAAAATGGACTGGAGTGACACGCGACCACTTTTTGCTATCTATCGACCATACCGTCAATCTTCCCGTAATTATTTTGCTTTGATGGTGCGGAGCACCGGAGATCCGATGGCCCTTGCCCCCGCCGCCGGAGCTGCCGTGGCGGCGGTTGATCCCGAAATGCCGCTGACCGACGTGCTGCCGATGACGAAAGTGATTAGCAACGGCACGATCGGGATCGCCTACATCGCAGTGATGATGGGAGTAATCGGTGGAATGGCGCTGGTGTTGGCAGCGGTAGGGGTTTACGGAGTGATGGCGTTCACAGTAACCGAACGTACCTACGAGATTGGAGTTCGCATGGCGTTCGGCGCTGAGACTTCGGATGTACTGAAGATGATTATCGGTCGTGGGCTCTTGCTAACAGGAATTGGACTGGCAATCGGCCTTCCTCTCACGTTCGCGGTCACGTACGTCTTGAGAGACTTGATCTTCGGCATCGGCGCTACTGATCCCGTGACGTTCGCCGGTATCGCGCTGGCGCTCCTGGGTGCCTCGTTGCTTGCTTGTTGGATTCCAGCGCGCCGCGCGACGCGCGTAGATCCGATCATTGCATTGCGCTACGAATAATCGGACCCAAACATTTCACATTACTTTTCTGCCACTTATTCCGTTGTTTCGATTACATAGTAAGATGGCGCACGTGGGAATCCTCTGGCGGGACATCCGATACGCACTCCGTGCGCTTGGTAAGGCGCCGACATTTACGGCCATCGCGGTCCTCGCGCTTGGTCTGGGAATCGGCGCGAACACCGCCATTTTCAGCGTAGCTGACGCATTTCTGCTGAAACCTCTTCCACTTCCCGATATGCAGCATCTGCTGGTGATACTCGAGCAGGCACCGGGACAGGTCGGCGATGACGCCAGCGGCGTTTCAGGTCCAACATTTAGAGACTGGCAACATCAGACGAATGTCCTCCAAGGTCTGACCGCTTATGAATGGCGCTCGACAAGTCTAACCGGAGAAGGGATTCCGGAAAATGCCCAGGCGTACATGGTTGAGCCGAGTTTCTTCTCGCTCTGCGGCGCGGCACCGCTGCTTGGACGCACGTTTCTTCCTGAAGAGGCTAAGCCCGGCAGCGACGGTGTAGTGGTGCTGAGCGCGGGATTGTGGGAAAGACGATTCGGCGCCGATCCCCATCTGATTGGCCAGACAATTCATGTGGAGGGAAGACCTCTCGTGGTCGTCGGAGTAATGCCGAAATCATTCCTCTATCCGCTCGCCACCGATCTCTGGCTGCCCCTTGCGCTTAGTGAGGAGGTTTGGGCGCGCAGGGATCTGCATAATCTGTTTGTCCTTGGAAAGTTGAAACCGCGCGAGACCCCGGCCCGCGCCCGCGCCGAACTGAACACACTTGAACTTCAACTGGGAGGGATCTATCCGTCCACCATGCGTGGCTGGCACGTGATGGTTGAACCCATTCGGTCGTATGCCGTCGGTGAAGATGCCCGCAGTTTTACGATGCTCTTGCTGGCGGCGGTCGGCTGCGCGCTGCTGCTGGTGTGCGCCAATATCGCCAATTTACAGTTCGTGCGCGCCTCCGGGCGAGTGAAAGAAATCGCGATCCGAGTGGCGCTGGGCGGAAGCCGCTGGCGAATTGTCCGCCAGCTATTGACGGAAAGTACTCTGATTGCACTCGCCGGGGCAGGTCTGGGCATATTGATCGCGCACTGGACAATTAAAACTGTAATTCTAAATATGCCGGCGGACGTCTCCAAGACGATTGCCGGATGGGACGAGATACACGTGGATGCGCGCGCTCTGGTTTTCGCCATTGCGGTGGCAATTGCAGCCGGCGTCCTGGCGGGAATTCTTCCCGCGATGAAAAGTACGCGAATCGGATTGAGCGAAACGCTCAAGGAAAGCGGGCGTTCCAATTCCAGCTCTCGCGGAAGCCAGCGATTGCGAAGTCTACTGGTGGTTCTGCAGGTAGCGCTCGCCGTCGTGTTGTTGGGCGGCGCTGGATTATTGGTGCGAACATCTCGTCGCATCAGCGAAGCCAATAATGGTTATCGGCCGGAATCACTGCTGACGATGGTCATCAACTTGCCGGATACCAAGTACAAGACTCACCCACAAATGTTGGACTTCTTCGATCCGGTCCTCGCGAAGCTACAGGCGCTGCCCGGAGTGCGGGATGTTGGCGCCACTACGACCCTGCCGTTCGGCTCTATCCACACCCCCGTTGTTTTCACTATCGAGGGACGTCCGTGGCGAAGCGCCGCCGACGCGAAGTTCGCGGAAGTTGAAAGCATTAGTCCGAACTACGTACGCCTGATGGGAATTGCGTTAATACGCGGACGTGAGTTCACAGACGCGGACTCCGCGAGTTCGCCCGACGTACTAATTATCAGTCAAAGTTTGGCGCGAGCATATTGGCCCAACGAAGATCCGATCGGCCACCGCATAAAACCTTATCCCGCGGATGATACGAAGCATCCGTGGATGCCAATTGTTGGAGTAGTCGCGGACGTTACGCTGGACTGGAACAATCCGGGACAAGGATTCCTCATCTATCGCTCACAGCGCCAGTGGCCGAGAGTGTATTCGGCACTGGTGATGCGAACTTCAGGGAACCCCGAGTCAATTGTTCCCGAGGTGCGAGCCGCGATTGCGGCGATAGACCCGGAGCAGACGCTAATGAGCGTGAAGTCCCTGACGCATCTCATCAAGGAGACCACGATCAACATTTCCTACCTCACGATGATGATTTCTGCGCTTGGCGTTCTTGCAATGCTCCTGGCGGCCATAGGACTTTACGGCGTGATGGCGTACGTGGTCTCGGAATCCACCCACGAAATCGGAATCCGGCTGGCGTTGGGCGCAACGCCCGGAAATGTTCTGCGGCTGGTCATCCGCCGCGGAATGCTGCTCACAATTGCAGGTCTTTTCATCGGTCTGCCAATCTCGTTGTTGTGGCTGCATCGCGTGCTGGGTGCATTCATCATGGGCATCGGGCCGCCGGATCCAGCTACGCTTTTGGAGGCATCAATCTTGCTCGCGATTGTCGCACTGACGGCCTGCTGGATTCCGGCGCGTCTGGCCACACGCGTGGACCCCTTGGAAGCCCTTCGTTACGAATAATCTGCCAGCGTTATCCAGCCGACAATGTTCGAAACAATTACCGCGTTTCATGCGTCTTCTATAGAGATGTAGATTCCCGACGCGCCAAATACTGCTCGCTTCATGCCTCCGGTGCCGGAAAGGATGTTTCATCCTATGGGAAGCTTTTGGCAGGACATTCGATACGGATTCAGAATGCTCGCGAAGCGGCCAGGCATTACGTTAGTTGCCGTGCTGACGCTTGCTTTGGGTGTCGGTGCGAACACCGCAATTTTCAGTGTTGTTGATGCCGTGCTTTTGCGTCCTCTTCCGTACAAGCAGCCCGATCGTCTCGTCTTTCTTACCGAGGACTCGCATCAAGTCCCTGGCATGAGTATTTCCATGGCTGACTTTAATGACTGGCGCGCCACCAATACGGTGTTCGAGAGCATGGCGCCGTATAGCGCAGTTAGCACAATCCTGACGGGCAACGGCGACCCGGAAAGTCTGCAGGTGCGGCAAATTACGGCGGGACTTTTCCCGACGTTCGGAGTGCAGCCAATTATCGGTCGGGCGCTGACGCCGGATGACGATAAGGTTGGGGCCGCGCCCGTTGTTCTTTTGAGTGACGGCTTTTGGGCGCGAAAGTTTGCCCGCGATCCGAGCGTCGTAGGCAAGCAAGTCACGCTGAATGGCCTCAGCTATACGGTGATCGGCGTTTTGCCGAGCAGCAAGTTCCACGGATCGTGGCCCCGATATTCCCTATTCACCTCACTTTGGCGGCTCGAGGATCAGCTTGGAGGTGAAATGCAGCGGGGCAGTCATCCCGGAATTTATGCAATCGCGCGGATGAAGCCCGGTGTGACTTTGCAACAAGCAAGTAATGAAATGTCGGGAATCGCCGCGCGTCTTGAGAAAGAGCATCCCACGTCCAACGCGGGCATCGGCGTTACCGTGGACTCCGTCCTCAACGCCTACGTGGGAGATATTCGTCCCGCGCTACTCGTGCTGATGGCCGCTGTGGGATTCGTGTTACTCATCGCCTGCGCGAACATTGCCAACCTTTCTCTGGCACGAACCACGGAGCGAAATCGCGAGTTAGCTATTCGCACGGCCCTGGGCGCCGGCCGTTTCCGGCTGATTCGTCAGCTCTTGACAGAAAGTATGCTCCTGGCTCTGATCGGCGGGTCGCTCGGACTTGTGGTCGCTTATGGCGTGACGAGTGCGGCCGCGAAAGTTTCTACGTCGAGCGTTCCGCGAATCGATACCGTTTCAATTAACAGCGGCGTGCTGCTCTTCACGCTTGCCGTGTCCCTTTTGACCGGCCTCTTCTTCGGACTTTTCCCCGCATCGCAAGCCTCGCGCGCCGACGTTCACAAAACCATGAAAGAGGGTGGCCGCACCGGAACTGTGGGTGCCGGAAAAAAACGCGTGCGATCCGCGCTGGTCGTGGCGGAAGTAAGCATCTCGTTGGTGTTGCTTGTAGGTGCGGGACTAATGATCAAAAGTTTTTACCGTGTAGTTCGGGCAGATTCGGGATTCAATTCTGCGGGAGTCCTGACTGCTGGATTTTCGCTTCCGAATGCGCAGTACAAAGATGCCGCGCAGCAGAGGCAATTTGTAAATCAGTTGGCAGCCAAACTCGAATCGATTCCCGGCGTCCAGGCGGCTGGTGTGACACTCCCTTTGCTGGGCGGTTTCCAAACCGGTTTTATGATTGAAGGAAAACCTAAACCCGAAGCCGGAAAAGAATCTTCCACAGATATTTTGCGCGTGACCCCCGGCGCTATGCAAGCCATGGGTATTCCACTTTTTCAAGGGCGATATTTCACAGCAGCTGACAATGAAAATTCTGAGCCCGTCTGCATTATCGATGTAACGATGGCCCAAACCGAGTGGCCCGGTGAAAATCCCATGGGCAAACATGTTGCCGTATCCGGCCGTGCCAACAATCCGAACGATCCCGAATGGATGAAAGTGGTCGGCGTCGTTGCACACACGAAGAATTATGGCGTTGACCAACCGTCGCGCGTAGAGACATACCAGCCGTTTGCACAGAGCCCCATCGGCGGAGGCTCGGTCGTAATGCGCACTCAAAATAATCCATCGAGCCTTGCAACTCCGGCGCGAAACGCAATTCTTTCAATTGACGCGAACGTGCCGCTGTCACAGGTTCGGGAACTTGCGGAGATCGTTGACGAAAATGTGGCTCCGCGCAGGCTTTCCGTGTTGTTGCTCAGCGCGTTCGCCGCACTCGCATTGGTGCTTTCTGCCGTGGGAATTTACGGAGTGATGTCATACATGGTGACGCAACGCACGCAGGAAATCGGGGTTCGTATCGCCTTTGGCGCACAACGCGCGGACGTCATGCGTCTTGTCCTGCGAAACGGAATGGCTCTGTTGCTCGTCGGACTTGGCATCGGACTGGCTGGAGCGTTTGCTCTTAGCCGATTCTTGCAATCCTTGCTGTTCGAGGTAAAGTCTACGGATATAATGACGTTTGCGAGCGTTCCGTTTATGCTGGCGGCCGTCGCGTTTCTGGCATGTTATTTGCCCGCGCGCCGCGCCACACTTGTGGATCCGGTCGTTGCACTGCGAAACGACTAGTTCGCGCGGATCTTCACAATCCGCGTCGGAAGACGCGACATCGGAGACTCGCGCGCGTCTAAATAGACAGGAGATTTATGGCCGACCCATTAATTCAGTTGCGAAGTTTGGAAAAGTCTTACGACATTGCCGCAGGCAAGTTCTTTGTGCTGCGCAGGATTAATCTGGATATTCAAGCCGGCGAATTCGTGACGATCATGGGGCCGAGCGGCGCGGGCAAATCTACTTTACTCGCAATCATTGGAATGCTTGACGGCGCATGGACCGGCGAATATCACTTCGTTGACCAGCCCGTCAACAAACTCAGCATCAAGCAGCGCAACGAGCTACACAAACGCTACATCGGCTTTGTGTTTCAGAGCTATCACCTGATTGACAATCTGACTGTCTTTGAGAATCTGGAAATTCCGCTTTCGTACAAGAATGTTCCACGCGGCGAGCGCACTAGCCTGGTGTGCGACGTCCTTGACCGCTTTAATATTGTCGGTAAGAAAGATCTTTATCCGAATCAACTTTCGGGCGGACAGCAGCAGCTTGTGGCCGTGGCGCGCGCCGTGGTAATGAGTCCGAAATTAATTCTGGCGGACGAGCCGACTGGAAATTTGCATTCCGGACAGGGTGACGAGATTATGCAGCTCTTCAAGCGCCTGAACGACGCGGGCACAACAATTATCCAGGTGACGCACTCCGAGCGAAATGCAACCTACGGACATCGCATTGTGAATCTTAAGGACGGCTGGATCGTGGACGAAACGCGACCCGTGCCGACTGGAGCGGAAACCGGCGCAGTGCGATAAGGCCTCACTCGAAGATCAATGACACCGGGCGCGCGTCTATGCTTATCTGGTTCAGCATGAGCAAAAGTGCTGAGATATCGAATTTGTTCGCTCCGAGTTCGCCTCAAGGCAACGAATCCGTTCGACGAAGTACATCTCTGATTTCCTCCAATTTCGCGACACGCCGTCCCAAAAGCGGGCACAAGCGGTGCTTCGCGACGTCCTGTACGTCGTTAAGTGCCATGAATACAATACGTTAGCGGCACTCCGGCGGGCCAGAAACTTGCTCTCAGAATACCGGACACGGGTAGAATCCCAACGCATCGCCCATAAAAGGCGTGGTCGATGAAAGTCATGAACGGTCTTAGAACAGTCGCGGTGATGATTGCCGTGGTTGGGCTCGTGTCAAAGGTTTCGGCCGAAAGCAGTAGCCGGAGCGCAAGGATTCCTCTTGCGCAGCCGAGCGGTTCTTCGTCTCGAACGCCGGTCAAAGCAGATCTTTCAGGCAAGTGGGATTTGGATGTAAAAACCGACGGAGGCCCCCTTTCAGCAAAGGCGGATTTCAAAGTCGCGAGCGATGGGACCATCACGGGAACGATCGATTCTGCAGAATACGGCAATTCGAAAATCGCAAGCGGCTCCGTGGCGGACGCGAGCTTCGCGATCAAATTCAGCGTCAGCGCCGATGGCAACGTGATTGAGATCAACATGAGCGGAACGTTTGACGAAAAGTCCATGAAAGGATCCGGCACGGCCGGAGACGGCTCGTTTAGTTTCACGGGAACGCGGACTAGTAACGCCCAGGGATTGAGCAGCACCCAGAAATAACAACGCGTCGAATCATTAGAACTGAGGCGTGCGATTGCGAGAGCACGCGGAATTACAGCCGAAAAAACGGGAGGCGCCGATGGGAGTGTTCTTGAAAGACGTTCGTTACGCGGCGAGGATGTATACGAAAAATCCCGCCGTTACTTGCGTGATGGTCCTTTCACTGGCGCTGGCGATCGGCGCGAACACCGCGATATTCAGCGTGGCGTATGGCGTTCTGTTCCGCCCGCTTCCCTACCCCAAGGCCGATCAGATCGTGGTCGTCAACGAAGTGGGCTCCAAAGGCACGCGCGCAGATTTTGCGGACCCCAATTTTGAAGACTTCCGTGCGACGAATCATTCGTTGCAAGGCTTGGCAGAGTATGCCGTGAGTCCTAAATCTGTAACCGGTGCCTCGGAACCGACACGAACGGTTGTTGCCGAAGTGTCCGCGGATTTCTTCGACATCATGGGAGTATCTCCGGCCTTCGGACGTGCGTTCGGCAAGGAGTCGCAACGATTCGGCGGCGCGCCAGCGGCATTGGTCAGCTGTTCCTACTGGCAGCAATATCTCGGAAGCACGCAAGATTTTTCAAAATCCAAATTGACGATCGAAAAGATCGAGTACCCAGTCGTCGGTGTATTTCCCGCAGGCTTCCGCTTCCCTTCTGACACAAACATCTGGATTCCGCGCGAACTGGACGAGCGTTATCCCAGCCGAACCGCGCACAATTGGTGCGTGATGGGACGCATGCGTGACGGAGTCTCGCTCCAACAAGCGCGCGCAGACCTGAGCGGTATCGCGAAGCATCTGAAAGAACAATACGGAAAAGATCTTTGGATGGTGGATGCCTCGGTGATTCCGCTGCAGGAATCGATGGTCGGAAAAGTGCGATCCACACTGTTTTTATTGCTCGGCGCCGTGGGTTTTCTATTGCTTGTCGCTTGTGCAAATGTTGCCAACCTGATGCTCGTGCAGGCCGCGAGCCGCGCACGAGAACTTGCCGTCCGCGCCGCGCTCGGCGCTGGACGCAGCCGGCTGGTGCGCCAATTCCTGACGGAAGCGTTGCTTCTTTCTTTGGTGGGCGGCACGCTCGGCGTTTTTGCGGCGTTATGGGGCGTGGACGCTCTGCTTGGAATTGCGCCGAGTACGCTCCCGCGCACGCAGGACGTGTCCGTCAATCTTCCCGTCATGTTATTCGCGTTGGGTGTTTGCGTTCTTGTGGCAGCGGGACTTGGAGTGATGACCGCTGTGCGCGCAACTTCTGGAAAACTTCAGTCAACGCTCGGCGAAGGAAGCCGCGGACAGACGGGTTCCGTGCGAAGCCGGCGAATAGGTCAAACCATCGTCGCCTCGCAATTGGCGATAACGCTCGTGCTTCTTATCGGCGCGGGTCTTCTGGGCCGCAGCCTGCTTCAGATTCTTTCGGTTAACTATGGTTTCCAAACGGAAAATAATGTTTCGCTGAATCTTCCATTGTCCTTCCCCGCGAACGACGCGGACAAGGCGCGGCGAGTTCAACAGATAGACGAAATTCTTGCGCGTTTGCGGCGCGTACCCGGCGTGAAATCCGTTGGCGCAGTCAACGAGCTTCCGCTGGCTGGGAGCTTGTCCGATGGTACTTTTATCGTGACGCAACCGGGGACGAGTGTAAAGGACTTTGAAGAGTTCGAGAAACTGGCGCACGACCCGTCCCTGACCGGTGAAGCCGACTATGGTGTCGCAAGCGAGGGTTATTTTCAGACTCTCGGAATACCGCTGATTCGCGGACGATTGTTCGACGACCGTGACGTTATGAACGCGCCCCACGTGGCGGTCGTCAGCCAATCGCTCGTGGCGGCAAGGTGGCCGAAGGAAGACCCCATCGGTAAAACGATCGAATTCGGCAATATGGACAACGACCTTCGCCCGCTCACGATTGTTGGCGTTGTTGGCGACATCCGCGAACGTTCGCTGGAGCAACCGCCATCCCCAACAGTCTATGTAAACTATCGGCAACGCCCGCAGAGGGCGGCGGATCTTTATGTGGTAGCTCCCACCACCTCCACACCGGCAAGCGTATTCAGCGCCGCGCGCGAAATCGCTCATGATCTCGCACCGGACGCGCCGCCGCGGTTCAGCACCGTCTCGCAAGTGTTTTCCGATTCACTAGGCACGCAACATTTCAATCTAATTTTAATTGGCGCATTTACGGGAACCGCGCTGCTTCTTGCGATGGCAGGACTTTACGGAGTGATGGCCTACACCGTACAAGAACGCACGCGGGAATTCGGCGTGAGAATGGCGCTGGGTGCACAACCCCACGACGTCCTGAATTTGGTTCTGCGACAAGGAATCATCACCATTGCAATCGGCGTGGCCGCCGGAGTATTCGGAGCAATCGCCCTAACGCGCACAATGGCATCGCTCCTCTACAACACCAGTGCAACTGACCCAATCACCTTCGCGGGCGTAGCCCTGTTGCTGACATTCGTCGCACTGCTGGCGTCTTACCTACCAGCGCGGCGTGCGACGCGGGTGGATCCCGTTATCGCGCTGCGGTACGAGTGAGCGCCGCAATTTAACGCGGGCCACCGCAGAAGACACTCGCGAAAAGGAGATTTGACAAATGAAGCTCGCAAGATATTCCATGAATGTATTGCTGGCGCTGACCGTGGCGATGGCAGCCTCGATGGCGTGCACCGCCGACGATAGATACGCGGAAGGTTCGTTCGATCGCACGCTTAAAGTATCCGGCTCCGTGGATCTCACAGTTGCCACTGGTTCCGGCTCAATTTCCGTGCGCGCCGGTGACGGTTCCTCCGTGCACGTTTCCGCGAAGATTCGCGTGAGCGAAGGCTGGCACGTCACGATGAGCGAAGCACAAGACAAAGTAAAAACACTCGAAGCAAATCCTCCGATCGAACAAAGCGGCAACACAATTCACATCGGCGAAATTCGCGATGAGGAATTGCGGCGCAATGTTTCCATCAGTTATGAAGTCACCACACCCATCGATACCAAGCTGCGTTCGAGCACTGGCTCGGGCAGCCAAACACTCGACGGCCTGAAAGGCCCGGTTGAAACGAGCACTGGGTCCGGTGGCATGCACCTCAGCAAAATCGGAAGTGAAGTGCGCGCGACGACTGGATCAGGTTCAATCACTCTCGATGATGTGAACGGCAGCGTACGCGCTTCCACCGGCAGCGGAGGCATCCGCGCCAACGGCATCGCCGGCGACGTGACTGCAAAAACCGGCAGCGGCACCGTGGAAATTTCGCAGACTGCACCCGGCGATGTGGACGTAGAGACCGGCTCCGGCGGCGTCGAGCTTCGCGGCGTGCAAGGACGCGTTCGAGCGCATGCGGGCAGCGGCAGTCTTCACGCAGAAGGAAAACCGACAGGAGACTGGGATTTGCATACTGCTTCTGGTTCTGTAACGCTTCGATTACCGCCGGACGCGGCATTTAATCTGGAAGTCAGCACTGGCTCCGGCAATATCATCACGACGCATGAGCTGACCGTGACCGGTGTAATCGGCGGACGCCACGAGCTGCACGGAAAAGCTCATGGAGGCGGCCCCGTAATTTCTGCGCACACGTCTTCGGGAAGCATTCGCGTAGAATAGGGGCGAGGCGGATTCTGGCGGGCCGGACCTCCCGGCTCGCCGGAAAATTCCGCGGTAAGGCGACCCGGAGGACGCAGTTCTCAACGATCGAATGAAAAACTCCAATCCCGCTGCCACGCGCGTGCTGGTTGCAGACGACCAACCCGATGTCCGTGAAGCTCTGCGGCTGTTACTCAAAAATGAAGGATACGAAATTCAGCCGGCTGCATCGCCAGCCGAAATTCTGGCCGCGCTGGAGGTACGCGAATTCGATATCGTGCTGATGGATTTGAATTACGCGCGTGACACCACGTCAGGCGCGGAAGGCTTGGACTTGCTGATGCGCATCCAGGCGATTGATAGCGCGCTGCCTGTAATCGTGATGACCGCATGGGGCAGCGTGCAACTAGCCGTGGAAGCCATGCGCCGCGGCGCCAGAGATTTCATCCAAAAGCCGTGGGAAAACGCGCGGCTGCTCGCCATCGTTCGCACCCAAGTTGAGCTGCGTCAATCGCTGCGACGCCAAATCCGCCTGGAAGCAGAAAACAAAATTCTTCGCGCCGATTCGATGCCCACGCTCATCGCTGAATCCGAAGCGATGCGGCCGGTGCTGGAATTAATTGCGCGCGTGGGTCCGTCGGATGCAAACGTTCTCGTCACCGGTGAACACGGAACTGGCAAAGAGGTCGTTGCCAAAGCGCTCTATGCGCTTTCGCCGCGATCCACAAAGCCACTCGTGACCGTAAACGCCGGCGGACTTTCCGAAGGAATTTTCGAGAGCGAACTGTTTGGCCATGTGAAAGGCGCGTTCACGGACGCGAAAATGGATCGCGTCGGCCGCTTTGAGCTGGCCGAAGGCGGCACGCTTTTTCTGGATGAAATTGCGAACGTGCCGATGAATTTGCAGGCCAAGCTTCTGCGCGTGCTGGAAACCGGCGAGATGGAGCGCGTCGGATCTTCCAAGACTCGCCGAGTGGACGTTCGGATTCTGGCGGCAACAAATGCCGACGTGGATGCCGAAGTGGCCGCGGGCCGGTTTCGCCAAGACTTGCTGTTTCGCTTGAATACAATTGAAATTCACCTGCCGGCGTTGCGCGAACGTCGCGAGGATATTCCGCTGCTCGCGAATCATTTTCTGCGGTCATACGCCCAGCGCTACAGAAAGACTCTTACCGGCTTCGATGCTGCTGCCATGCAAGCGCTGCATGAGCATATGTGGCCGGGCAATGTCCGCGAACTCGACCATGCCATCGAGCGCGCAGTACTGCTGGCCCAAAGCAATCAGGTGCGCGCTTCGGATTTGGGTTTGCGCGCCACGGCGGGGACCGGAGTTGCCCGCCTGGAAGAAATGAACCTGGAAGACGTTGAACGCTATCTCGTGCAGAAAACGCTGCAAAGATTTGACGGCAACGTCAGCCAGGCCGCGGACGCATTGGGACTCAGCCGCAGCGGACTCTATCGCCGCATGCAGAAATATGGATTGTCCGCATGAAAAAGCTCTTCCATGAGCGCCATGTGCTGCTGCTGGCGCTGGTGGCGGGGCTTCCCGGATCACTCGCGGGAATCATCCTTCTCTGGATCGGATATTACTCCGGAACTTATAAACCGCTGACCTGTTGGACCCTGACGATTCTTATCGTCGGAGTGTGGCTGGGTTTCGCGGCATCTGTGCGGAACAAAGTTGCTTTCCCGCTTCAAACTCTTTCCAATTTAATCGCCGCCATGCGCGAAGGAGACTTTTCCATTCGCGGCCGCGGCGGCGCGTCCCCCGATGCACTCGGCGAAGTAATCCGCGAAGTGAATGCGCTTGGCGTAACCCTGCGCGAACAGCGACTGGGCGCCGTGGAAGCCACTACGCTGCTGCGAAAGGTCGTGGAAGAAATTGACGTGGCCATGTTTACCTTCGACGGCACTCAGCACTTGCGCGTGGTAAATCGCGCGGCGGAACGCCTGATTGGATTACCTTCAGAACGAATGCTAGGCCGCACCGCTGCCGATTTGGGTCTGGCAAGCTGTCTGGAAGGTGAGCCGGCGCGCACGTTGGAAATTAGTTTTCCGGGCGCCACAGGCCGATGGGGAATGCGCCGGAGCACATTTCGGGAAGGCGGTCTGCAACACAATTTGCTGGTGCTCTCGGACTTGAGCAGGGCGCTGCGCGAAGAAGAGCGTCAGGCGTGGCAGCGCCTGATCCGCGTGCTCGGACACGAATTAAATAATTCCCTCGCGCCGATTCAAAGCGTCGCCGAGAGCATGGAAAGTTTATTGCGGCGCCTGCCTGTGCCAACGGAATGGCCTACCGACGCCTTCGCGGACATGCAAAGCGGATTCGGCATAATTCGCGCGCGGTCGGAGGCACTCGGGCGCTTCATGGGCGCATATGCACGTCTCGCTAGGCTCCCTCAGCCGCAGCTCGGTCCGGTGGACGTTGCGCGTTGGATCGCGCGCACTGTGAGCCTCGAGCAGAGATTGAGCGTGAGCGTAGTCCCCGGCCCGCGCCTGATTATTTCCGCGGACGGCGATCAACTCGATCAGCTACTAATTAATTTGCTGAGGAATGCGACAGACGCTGCACTCGAAACACACGGCGGAGTACGCGTCGGGTGGACTCGCAGCGCAGATTCAATCGAAGTGTTCGTTGAAGACGACGGCCCCGGCCTTTCCAACACGGCAAATCTTTTCGTGCCGTTTTTCACAACCAAGCCCGGCGGTTCGGGGATCGGTCTCGTGCTCAGCCGGCAAATTGCCGAAGCGCACGGTGGAAGTCTCGCGCTTATGAATCGCACGGATTCTCACGGATGCCGCGCGCGGCTGCGCCTTCCCGTCGACGTGCAGTAGAATTCCCTGCGCACGCAAACACAAATTCATCGAACGAAGAGTTGAATATCGGAAGCGCACGTGCCGAATACTCTGAAACTCATCAACGCGGAAATTATTGAATGCCGAAAGTGTCCACGCCTTGTGCGCTACCGTGAGGAAGTCGCGAGCACGAAGCGCCGCGCCTACCTTGATCACACTTATTGGGGTCGACCGGTGCCAGGATTCGGCGACCCGCACGCCAAATTAATGATCGTCGGCCTTGCGCCCGGCGCGCACGGCTCCAATCGCACTGGACGGATGTTCACAGGCGATCGCTCCGGCGATTTTCTTTATCCCCAACTTTATCGCGCCGGATTTGCAAGCCAGCCCACGGCAGTTTCGCGTGAAGACGCCCTTACCCTAATAAACACGTACATCGGCGCGGTAGCGCGTTGCGCCCCGCCGGATAATAAACCCACGCTTACCGAAATAAATAACTGTTTGCCGTATCTGGAAGCGGAACTCGATTTGCTCAAACCACGTGCAGTCCTCGCGCTCGGGCACATCGCATGGACTCATTACCTTCGTGGGCTGGCGAATCGCAAACTCATCGTGCGTGTCTCCGAATATCAGTTCTCGCACGGCGCGAGCTATCAGCTGCCGGGCGATCTGCCACGCCTCTTCGGTTCCTACCATCCGAGTCAGCAGAACACCCAGACGGGCAGACTTACGCCCGCGATGTTTGCAAATGTGCTGCGGAATATCCGGCGTTTCCTGAAAACTGCGTAGACAAGAATAACCGCCGGCAATTATTCGTAGTGCAGCGCCACGATGGGATCCACTTTAGAAGCGCGGCGCGCAGGCAGATAGCCTGCGAGTATTGTGACTATCGCAAGCACCGCAATTCCCAATGAAAATGAAAGAATATCCGTGGAACGAAGCCCGTATAGCTGGCTCGAAATAAAATGCGAAGCTCCCAAAGCAGCGGGAATTCCCACCGCTAAACCAAATAATAGAAGCGCAAGCGTATCGCGCAACACCATCCACAAAATATTCCCGCGTTGCGCGCCCAACGCCATGCGCACTCCAATTTCATTCGTGCGCCTTGCGACGCCCTGCGCAACCACGCCATACAGTCCGACGCATGCCAGCAGTAATGCCAGGCCGCCAAAGAAACTAACGAGTCGCGCCGCCAGCTTCTGCTGCGTGAATGTACTGTCAACTTGCTCGCGAAGAGTCCGCACCGTGGTGATGGGAAGCTTCGAATCTTCCTGACCAATGGAAGTACGAATCGTGGAGACCATCGCCTGCGGATCGCCCGTAGTCCGCACTTCAATCTCAACGGATAACGCAGCTTGAGTCTGCTCCTGCAGTATTGCCAGGAATACGGTTTCCTGTACTTTTCTCTCGTCCGCGCTCTCGAAATGCGCATCCTTCAGCACGCCAATAATTCCATAGTCGCCCGAGGACTTTTCATCATCAAAACCAAATCGGTGACCGACAGGATTTTGATTCGGAAAGAAGTGGTGGACGAAAGCTTCGTTGACCATCGCAACCTTGGCCGAGCCCGCGGTATCCTGCAAACCAACTGCTCTACCAAGCAGCAATGGAATGCCGAGTGTCTGCGGGTAATCAGGTCCGACGAATATCTCCTGCGCGGACGCATTTTCGTTTTCCTTTTGCGCGTAGCCTTGCACGCTAATGGTGCTCGTGCTGTTGCTCCCGCCCAGAGGACTGTACGAGGCCAGTGTGGCCGATTGAACGCCTGGTAGGGCGTGCAGCCGGTCGTAAAGTTTCCGATAGAGCGCGCCGACTTCCGCCGGTTTATACCCTGCAAGCCGCGGATTAATGCGCGCCAGCACCGCGTTTTCCTGGTTGAAACCGAGTGGCTGGCTCTCCAGATTCAACAAGCTCCGCGCGAAAAGAGTGGCGCCAACCAGAAGCACCAACGACATTGCGATCTGCCCAACTACCAGCCCTTGCGTCATGCCAAATTTTCTTTGGCCTCCGGCCACGCGGCTACTGCCCATTTTCAGAGATGTAACGAGATCGGTGCGTCCGGCCTGCAGCGCGGGCGCAAGTCCGAAAATAATTCCTGCCACAAGTGTGATGCCGACCGTGAACAAAAGCACAGGGCCGTTCAGAGACGTATGCAACGGCGATGTTCCAGCGAGGAATGTGACCAGCGCCTGCACAGCCCAATACGCTAACAACACGCCAAACGCAGCTCCGAACGCCGCGAGCAACACGCTCTCCGTAAGAAGTTGACGAATCAGGCGCGCACGGCTTGCGCCGAGCGCCAGGCGCAATGTCACTTCAGTTTTTCGCCCGGCGGCTCGAGCGAGCAACAAATTTCCGACATTGGCACACGCGATCAGCAGCACCAGAACGACCACAACAAGCAAGATATGCAATGGCTCAGAATACCTGAAACGAAGCCCGGAAATTCCCGCGCCGCCATCGAACAGCCGAATTTTGTTTTTCGCGATGCTCTCTTTACTTTCGGGCGTGGGCTGCGAACCGGATTTGCTCGTCACGTACTGCAGCAGAGAGACGTTGCTCGCTTCCTGCGCCTGCTCTCGAGTGGCACCCGGACGCAACCGTCCCATCAGCGCGAGCCAATACGTATCCGTCCGGTCCAAATACGACGTGCGCTGCATGACCTGCGGCTGGAAAGTAAGCGGCAACCAATAATCCGGTGGGCGCCGGACGCGCTCGCCGAAGAACTCCGGTGGCGCCACACCAACAATCGTGAACGCGGTCCCATTCAAAATCGCCAACTTACCAATTGCGTTTGGATCAGAGTCAAGCCGTTGCTTCCAGTATCCGTTGCTCACGACCGCCACGGGATTTCCGCCAGGCTGGTCATCTTCCGGCCGGAGACTGCGGCCCATCGCAGCCTCAACTCCCAACACATCAAAATAATTTCCAGAAACTAAATGAACGGACGCGCGCTGAAGCGGCCCTGAGTCGCCCTCTCCGGAAAAATGTACCGACACCGGATCTTCCCCGCTCCGAAACGCGCACAGAGATTCAAATGGGAGCGGCTGCTTTTTCAGGAATTCATACGATTCGCTGGTGAAAAGATTCCAGGTGCCATTCGGCAGGCTGCCCGAGGACGTGCCTTCGCCGATTTGGTCGGAAAACAGCGCCAGCCGCGATGGCTCGCGCACCGGCAAAGATTCCAGCAGTACCGCGTCAAACAAAGTGAAAATTGCCGTGTTGGCGCCAATTCCCAGCGCCAGCGTTAGCACGGCGATCGCCGTGAACGCGGGCCTGCGAATCAGCATCCGCAGACCGAAACTTATATCCTTCCACAGAGATTCCACGCTGAACCTTCTGCTTCGGAAATTAAACTCCTGCCCAACCGATTAGACGCCGCGGCGCGAAAAACGTTTAGCCGAAGTTCTCACGAAACCGCAGCGAGCTACTCGTATCGTAACGCCACCATCGGATCCACTCTCGTTGCGCGGCGCGCCGGAATGTAACAGGCCACCAGCGCAACGCTCACCAGCACGATTGTTACGGCCACGAAAGTCACCCCATCCACCGCGCTGATTCCGTGCAAGAAACCTGAAAGTATCCGGGAGACTGCCACTACTGCGGCCAGCCCAATCAAAACCCCGATGGCCACCAATTTTCCGCCTTGCATCACCAGCAGGCGAACCACACCTTCAGGTTGCGCACCCAGCGCCATGCGAATGCCGATCTCGCGCGTTCGCTGCGTGACGGCCAAAAGCGGTAATGCTCGTGATGCCCACTGACGCAAGCAGCAGCGCGAGTAGTCCAAGCGCCGCGGAAAGCGCCGCACCGATTTGCGATGGCCATATCCATTTCGCAAGATTGGCTGATAATGGCGTTGCTTCCGCTGGTACGGCAGGATCCTGCTCGTGAGCGAGCGCCGGTAGACCGGCGACCAGTGTTTTTATATCACCGGCCGAGCGCACAAGAATCGTGAAGTCTGAATACTCGCCAATATTCTCTGTCGTGGCGGGCAGGTAAAGATATGGCAAGTCACTGGACCACAGGTAAACGTTTCGCACATCGGGCGCAACGCCTGTCACTTCGTAAAGTGGCGACTTGCGTCTCATCCGGAATCGTTTTCCCAATGCCTGTTCGCCCGGCCAGAATTGTTTCGCCAGCGATTCGCTGATAACGGCCACGCGCGCGCCCGATCCGATATCTTGCGGAGTGGATTCTCGCCCGCGCAGCAGACGAATTCCGAGCGTGTCAAAGAATCCCGGCGAGACAACGTTGAAGTTCAGAACAGGGACGGGCTGCCCCGGCGCCGGCTCCTTCCCTTCCGCTATGAGATTCGTCTGCGCGAAAGAAGTTCCAAGCGGAACGGTTGAAGAAAGCGCAACAGAGCGAACGCCGGGCGCCGACCGGACGCGATCCAGCAACCCGCGGTAAAAAGCAGTTTTCCGCACAGCATCATAGCTGCGGACGCGCAAATCCACTGACATCGCTGCTACGTGGGCGGTGTCAAAACCCGGATTCGGATTCTGCGCTTTGCCAAGAGCACGCACGAGCAGCCCGGCGGCAATCAGCAGAAACAATGACGTGGCCACCTGTCCAGTGACGAGCACACCGCGCAGGCGCGATCCTTTTCGGTAGCTCGTCGCACTTCCATCTCCGCGGACCGCGATCAGCGGATCTTGCCGGGAAACTCGCAACGCCGGCAGAAGCCCCGATACGATTCCCGTGAAGAGAGAAACGCCGAACAGAAACAGCCCTACGCGCCAATCGGGAGAAACTTGCAGCGAAAGTACCGGCGCACCCGGAGGATGCGCAGTCTGCAAAAGAATATCCGACGCCCACCATGCCAGAAAAAGGCCGACCACTCCCGCGGTCCCCGCAAGCAGCAAACTTTCCACAACTAATTGGCGAACCAGCCTTCCGCGCGAAGCTCCCAGCGACGTTCTAATCCCCAGCTCTTCTTGCCGGGCCACTCCGCGCGCGAGTTGAAGATTCGCGACGTTCGCACACGCGATGAGCATGACCAGCCCGACAGCAGCCATCGCCAGAACTGCGAATGGCACTAGATCGCTCTGTTCCCTGGGATCGAAAAAACCACCGGGCACAACCTGAATCGTCGCCCGGCGAAGACGTTCGTCATCGTTCACATGAAACCGGCTGGCGAGTACGGTCATCTCGGATTGTGCTTGTGTCAGCGGGACGTGCGGCTTCAATCGCGCGGTAACAAAAAGCCAACCGGCTTCGCGATTGCTGAACCGAGCGCGTCCTCCTTGTACATTTGACGCCATCATCAGAGGCACCCATACGTCTGGCACCTCCTTATCAGAGCCGACGAAATCGCGCGGAGCGATCCCGATCACGGTGTACGGCAACGAATTCAGCGTGATCGTCTTGCCAATCATGGCGTTGTCGCCACCGAAACGCCGCCGCCAAAATCCGTAGTTCAAAATTGCGACTGGGTGCGCACCGGGAGTCTGATCTTCTTCGGAAAGGAACGTTCTGCCTGCCGCCGGAGTGGCGCCGAGCAAATCAAAATAATTTGCGGAAACAAGATTTGCTTCCAGCCATTCAGGCCGCGAGCTTTGGGATCCGCCCTCGCCGCCTAGCAAAACATGCCCGCCGGCACGCGCAGTCACCCTGGAAAACACGCTGTTCTGTTCGCGGCAGTCCGCAAACTCCGGATAAGAAAACACACCCGCCCCCGGTTCTCCGATGACGCCCGCGTAAAGATTCACAACGCGCGAAGGATCCTGCACCGGCAGCGGCCGCAATATCGCCGCGTCAAAGAGTGAAAAAATCGAAGTATTCAGGCCGATGCCGAGCGCCAGCGTGAGTACAGCCATCGCGGTGAAACCGGGGCGCTTCAAAAGCACCCGCGTGCCAAACCGAATATCCTGCCAGAGTGTTCCCAAAAGCTGATCCCTCTCGCACGGCCTTGCAACATCTACCGCATCATGCAAAAACTTTGAACAACTGTTGACGCCGCTCCGCCCACTGCTCGCTCGTGAATATCCGCGGCCCGACTTCAATCATGCGCGGAAGCAAATCGAACACCCAAATCGGATCCCACTTCGCGCCGGAACGTGTGCGGTAATTCCGTTCATTCAATTCGCTGGCGATCTTCGAGAATGGAAGGTCCTGCACGATCAGTTCAAGAATCAGCACAATACACTCCTTCTCGACGGCATTTTCTTCCAGGTGAAGACAATCCGCCGCAACTTGCAAACCGTAGGGAACCTCCGTCTCCAATTGTCCCGAAGGTCGCACAACACCGCCCGCCGGACGTTCCCATTCAATAGCAACCATCCGCCATCCCGCCGCTGTTCTCTGATCAAGGTGTGCTGAATCAATCGGATGACGTAAAACTTCACGGACACGATCAAATTTGGGCTCCGACTTCGGCATCTCTCCTCCTATTCATGGCGCAGTGCAATCATTGGATCGACTTTGGTTGCACGTCGCGCCGGAAACCAACACGCAAGAATTGCCACACCGCACAGAACTGTCGTCACCACCGCGAACGTCATCGGGTCATCGGACCGAACTCCGTAGAGTTGGTGAGTCAGCAGTCGTGCGGCACCAAATCCGAGCAAAATGCCAGCGACCGCGCCCACAATCACCGGCCGCATTCCCTGGTTCAGCACCAGACGTAGAACATCGCCGCGCTGCGCCCCGAGCGCGAGGCGTATTCCGATTTCCTGGGTGCGCTGACCAACTCCATAAGAAATTACGCCGTAAATTCCCAGGGCCGCCAGCAGCAATCCAAGCACTCCCAACAGGCTCGCAAGCGCCGCCGCGATATGCTGCGCAAAAAGTGATACGCGTTCAAGCTGACTAACGTCGTCCGACTCAAGTATGGCTACACTCGGATCGAGAGCACGCGCTTGTTCGCGAACCACTGGAATCATTAACGCGGTGCTCGCCTTTGTCCGCACCAGTACATTCGCGTCCGTGCCGCCTTCTTGTAAAAGCGGCATGTATAGGAACGATTCGGGCTCTTCTTGCATGCTGTGATACTTGATGTCCTTCGCCACGCCTATCACCGTCCGCCATTCGTCATCAAAATACACGCGGTGACCAACCGGATCTTTCCCCGGCCAGAATCGGCGCGCCATCGTCTCATTCACGATGATCGATTCAGGAGCTCCCCTTCGATCGCGCTCCGCGAAATCGCGCCCGCTAATCAGAGGAATCTTCATGGTCGTAAAATAGTTCGAACCAACCACGTTGAAATCGATTCCCATGTACTCGTCCGGCTTCGGCGTATATCCCTCGACGTTCGCCGTCGACCACCCTCTGCCGTTAAACCACAGCGGCGCCCATCTTTCCGCGCTCGCCGATTCAACACCTGGCAAGGCGCGTAGCTTTTCGACAAGCCGGTCAAAAAACTCCTGCGCCTTGTATCCGCCATAGCCGCTCGCGCGCAAATCAAATGCGAAAAGTCTCACATTCTCCGCGTCGAATCCCGGACTCGCGCGCAACAAATTACGGAAGCTTCGCGCGAGCAGTCCCGCACCAATCATCATTACAACCGCCAGGCTTACTTCGGAAATCACCAGCGCTGCGCGAAAACGCCGTCGCCCGCGAGACATGCTCGATGTTCGCCCGCCTTCCTTCAACGCGCTGAACAATCCGGGCTTGGACGCCTCCAGCGCCGGCACAATTCCACAAATCACTCCAGCAGCCACGGAAAGCATCAGCGCAAATCCAAACACGCGCGAGTTAAAAGCCGGCTCAAGTCCGAATGGCAAATGCGCCGGTGGCAGGAACAATGTAAGCAAATTAATTCCCCAAGCAGCGGCCATCAGACCGGCAGCTCCGCCAACAAACGCAAGCAGCATGCTTTCGGAAATGAGTTGTTGCATCAGCCGTCCGCGCCCGGCGCCGAGCGCTCCTCGAATGGCAATTTCACGTTCGCGCGAAAGCGCGCGCGCCAATAATAAATTTGCAATGTTCACGCAGCCAATCAACAACACCATTAGAACCGCCGCCATCAGAAATGTGAGAACCGGCCGCAAAAATGTTTGTGCGCCGTAGCTGGCTGCATAGAGCGGACCTACGTGCACGCCGGTGTTCCGGCTGCTATCCGGATACGCGCGCGCAATCTGCGCAGAAATTGTTGAAAGATCAGCCTGCGCTTGGGCGACCGAAACTCCCGGCTTCAGTCGTCCCATCATGTGCACGAAAGTTGGGTGGCGCTCCGTCAAACTCTCGCCGGCAAGTACCTGAGGTTGCTCCGCCATCGGCACCCAGAATTCCACTGCGAGTCCGACAATCGTTCCCCCGAATTCCGGCGGCGCCACTCCGATAATCGTGAATGGATGTTTATTGAAATCCATCGTCTTGCCGACGATCAATGGATCTGCACCGAACCGCCGCTTCCACAATCCATCGCTGATCACAGCCACGGGATGTCCGCCGGGAGCCCCATCTTCTTCCGGCGCAAATGTCCGCCCGCGCGCCGCATGCACTCCCAACAAGTCAAAAAAATTCCCGGTGACGATTTCTCCCCACGTGCGCTCACCCTGCGCTTCATCGCCAGCTCGCACAATGTCACCGATCAATTCAAATCCAATCATGTCTGTGAATACGCGCTGCTGCGCGCGGTAATCCACAAAATCGGGATATGAACTGGTATGTAGGGCGCCGTCTGGCATCACCGTCTCGGCCACCACAAGCTGATCGGAATTCTTTGCCGCGCCGAGTGGATGAAATAGAACCGCTTGCGTCCAACTGTAAACAACCGTGCTCGCGCCGATGCCCAGAGCCAACGTCAGCACGGATGCCAGCGTGAAGCCCGGGCGTTTGTTCAGCATCCGGAAGCCAAATCGCATGTCTTGAATCAGTGAGAACATCCACTCTCCTACACGCCCGTCGCGGCCATCGCGTAAACTAGTTAGGTCTACGACCGTCCAAATATTGTAAATATTGAGCGCAATTAGACTGCCGCCCTGGTGATTCTAAACGCTTTATTTTCATTTACTTATACCGTCTCTTGCTCTCGCGTTACCTAAACTTGGCCGGTTGTGGGATTATTCGTCTCGGAATCGAACAACCAAGCAGGATTCCTAGCCGTTCGCAAGTCCTCGAAAGATGAATGCACTACCCGCCTTGATCCAATCCAATGTTTAAGAGAAGACAGAAAAGTATCCGTCCGAACTGACAGAAAATGCAACGTTATAAGCATACGGCTCGTCCTATGTAAGTGACCGCTGACACCTTTGGTTCGGTAGGGGAATCCAACCTAAGTTGCGGTATTATCTCAACTCAGCAAGTTCACCAAAGTAGCCTGGCAGGAGCGCGCGAATGGCAACCCCAGTGACGGAAGAAAAACCAAAGCAAGAAATTTCCCAGGACGCGCGCGCAAACACCGAAATTCCGCGCCGCAAGGGCCACGGTTGGGTTTGGCTTATCATACTTGCCGCTCTCGCCTTCGCCGTTTGGCATTATCGTGGCATTTTCTCCAGTGCGCCCGCCGATACGTCGGCGAGTGCAGGGCGCGGCGGCAAGGGCGGCGCAGCAGGTTCCGCAGTTCCGGTGACAGTTGCCACGGCTACAAAAGGAGACATTCCCGTGTACCTGCGAGCTCCGGGTACGGCCGCCGCGTTCAACACCGTTACCGTGCACACTCGCGTGGACGGTCAGCTCATGAGCGTTGCCTACAAGGAAGGGCAGCTCGTGCATGAAGGGGAGGTTCTGGCGGAGATCGATCCTAGACCTTACCAAGTGCAACTGGAACAGGCCGAAGGACAACTGGCCCACGATCAGGCGCTGTTAAAAGACGCTCAAGTCAACGCTCAACGATATTCCACACTTTACAACGAAGGTGTACTTTCCAAGCAGCAAGCGGATACGCAGCAAGCGCAGGCAGGCCAATATGAAGGGGCCATTAAAACCGATCAGGGCGCAATCGACAGCGCAAAATTAAATATCAATTACTGCCGCATCACCGCGCCAATCACCGGACGCATTGGATTGCGGCTGGTTGACGCTGGCAACATAGTTCACGCTGCAGACCAAAACGGATTGATCGTCATCACGCAATTGCAGCCTATCTCAGTTCTTTTTAGCCTCCCGCAGGATGATCTAATGGAAGTTAACAAGCAGGTCGTCGCGGGAACCCAACTTTCTGCGGAAGCATTTGATCGCGATACGGTCACCAAGCTCGCGACAGGCAAGTTGGCCACGATTGATAATCAGATTGACCAGACCACTGACACCTACAAACTGAAAGCAGTCTTCGGCAATGAAAATAATGCTCTCTTCCCGAATCAATTTGTGTATGTACGTTTGCTGGAAGGCCACAAACAGGGATTGACGATCGTGCCGCCTGCCGCAATTCAGCGCGGCCCGCAAGGAACCTTCGTATATGTCGTCACCGCGAGCCCTGCTCCCCCCGCCGGCAGTTCTGGCGCCGCGGGAACTCCCGGAAATATCGTCAGCCTGCGGCAAGTAACAGTGGACATCACCGAAGGCAATCAAGCTGGATTGAGCAAAGGTCTGCAGCCGGGCGAGTCAGTCGTCATAGACGGAATGGATAAGTTGCAGGACGGCTCCAAAGTAGACCCGCACACAGCACCGCCATCTCCGGCTGCGAATGCTTCCGGCGCGCCGGCTGCACCATCAACTCCATCCACGAGTGCAGCCGCCAAGCAGCCTTCGGCAAAGTCGAAGAAGAGTCCCAATCCATGAGTCCGTCGCGGCCATTTATTCTCAGGCCGGTTGCCACCACGCTGCTGATGGTCGGCATTCTGCTCGCTGGATTTGTTGGCTACCGCCAACTGCCGGTTTCCGCGTTGCCCGAAGTAGATTACCCAACCATTCAGGTCCAGACGTTTTATCCCGGCGCTAGCCCAGATGTAATGTCATCCGCAGTCACCGCGCCGCTTGAGCGCCAGTTCGGGCAAATTCCCGGACTGAATCAGATGACTTCCATGAGCTCATTCGGGAGCTCGACCATCACCTTGCAATTCACGCTGGATTTGAGCATTGACATCGCGGAGCAGGAAGTTCAGGCGGCGATCAACGGAGCCTCGAACCTGCTTCCAACCGACCTTCCGAATCCGCCGGTCTACAACAAAATCAATCCGGCTGACGCTCCCATCCTCACGCTCGCTCTTTCCTCAACTTCGCTTCCGCTTTCCAAGGTGGAAGATCTCGCCGATACCACACTCGCTCAGAAGATTTCTCAATTGCCCGGCGTCGGACTAGTCAGCATCAGCGGAGGCCAGCGTCCCGCGGTACGAATTCAAGTGAATCCCGCCGCGCTTGCTTCCGATGGACTCAGCCTGGAAGATCTGCGCACCGCGCTGAGTCAGGCGAATGTGGATCAGGCCAAGGGGAATTTCGACGGCGCCCATCAATCCTTCACAATTGGCGACAATGACCAGCTTCTGTCTGCCGACGTTTATCGGCCCTTGATCATCGCGTATCGAAGAGGCGCACCGATTCGTTTGTCGGACGTGGCGAATGTGATCGATGGCGCTGAGGATGTTAAGCAAGCCGCTTGGGCCGATGAATCTCCTTCGGTCATTCTGAATATTCAGCGCCAGCCCGGCGCAAATATCATCAGCGTCGTTGATCGCATTCAGACGCTGCTTCCAACTCTTCAGACTTCCCTGCCTTCCGCCGTAAACGTACGGGTCCTGACCGATCGCACAACTACGATCCGCGCCTCGGTCAGTGACGTTCAGTTCGAACTGATCCTCACGGTTGTGCTGGTTGTTATGGTGATTTTCCTTTTCCTGCGCAGTATCGCCGCCACCATCATTCCTAGCGTCGCCGTGCCGCTTTCGATTGTCGGAACATTCGGCGTAATGTATTTGCTCGGCTACAGCCTGAACAATTTAACTTTGATGGCGTTGACGATTTCCACTGGATTCGTCGTGGATGACGCCATCGTCATGATCGAAAACATCAGCCGCTACATTGAGCTGGGTGAATCGCCCATGGAAGCCGCGCTGAAAGGCGCGGAACAGATTGGATTCACAATTGTTTCGCTCACGGTCTCGCTGATCGCCGTTTTGATTCCTCTGCTGTTCATGGGTGATGTCGTCGGCCGTCTGTTCCGCGAGTTTGCGGTCACTTTGGCCGTCACAATTTTAATGTCCGCCATCGTTTCTCTTACTTTGACGCCCATGATGTGCGCGCGCCTTCTGAAGCATCACAAGGATTCAGACCGGGGATGGTTTTACAGGAAGTCCGAAGACGCCTTCAACGCCATCATTGCTTTCTATGGGCGCACACTACGATTCGTTCTACAATATCGCACCACGACACTGCTCGTAACCGCCGCCACTTTGGTTTTCACTATTTTGCTCTACATTTATGTCCCCAAGGGCTTCTTCCCTGTTCAGGACACAGGCGTAATCATGGGCCTTTCAGAAGCGCCGCAGGATATTTCATTTGCCGCCATGTCTACCAGGCAGCAACAACTGGCGCACGTTATTCGTCAGGATCCTGCTGTCGCCAGTCTTTCTTCGTTCATCGGAATTGACGGAACCAATACCACCACCAATACCGGCCGCATCCAGATTAATTTGAAGCCGCTTGCTGATCGCAAAATCTCCGCAATGGACATTATTCGCCGCATGCAACCACAGCTTGAAAAAATCGACGGCATCTCTCTGTTCCTGCAGCCCGTACAGGACCTGACCGTTGAAGATAGAGTGAGCCGCACGGAATATCAGTACAGCGTGGAAGATGTGGACGCCAAAGAACTCGCCTTGTGGACTCCGCGTCTCATCGCCAAACTTCAATTACTTCCGCAATTGCGTGACGTCGCCAGCGATCAGCAGGATCTCGGCCTGCAGGCCATGCTCGTCATTGATCGCGATACCGCATCGCGCCTCGGAATCCTTCCAGCCACCATTGATAATATCCTTTACGACGCGTTCGGCCAGCGTCAAGTCTCCACGATGTTTACCCAGCTCAATCAATATCACGTTATTCTCGAAGTTGATCCGCGTTTCCAGAAGAATCCCGATTCGCTCAAGGACATTTACGTTCCGTCGTCCACCGGCACCGCCGTTGCGGTCACCGCCGTCCCGCAATCGTCCGCAACCAGCACCACGGCAATTCCGTCCACGAATCAGCAAGCGAACTCAACGCCAAACTCGAATCCGAATCTAATTCCCAACTCCATTGGCGGACAGGTTCCGCTCAGTTCGTTCACCCATTTTGAGCCCGGCACATCGTCACTGGTGATCAACCATCAAGGCCAGTTTCCCGTCGTGACACTTTCATTTAATTTGGCGCCCAACGTTTCGCTTGGCGACGCCGTCAATGCCATCAACGCGGCGACTGCGAGCCTCAATATGCCCGTCAGTATTCAGACAAGTTTTCAGGGCACCGCGCAGGCTTTCCTGAATTCACTTTCCAACGAGCCCATCCTCATCCTTGCTGCGCTCGTCACGGTTTATATCGTGCTCGGAGTTCTTTATGAAAGTTACATCCACCCGATTACAATTCTTTCCACGCTGCCGTCGGCGGGCGTCGGCGCGATTTTGGCGCTACTCCTGTGCAAAACGGAATTCAGCGTCATTGCTCTCATCGGACTCATTTTGCTCATTGGAATTGTGAAGAAGAACGCCATCATGATGATTGACTTCGCGCTCGAAGCCGAACGCCATGAGGGCAAAGCGCCTCTCGACGCGATTTACGAAGCTTGCTTGTTGCGTTTCAGGCCAATCATGATGACGACCATGGCCGCTCTGCTCGGCGGTTTGCCTCTCGCTCTCGGCACAGGTGTCGGCTCGGAATTGCGCCGCCCCCTTGGCATCACGATCGTCGGCGGACTCATCATGAGCCAGATCCTGACTCTCTACACAACGCCGGTAATCTATCTCGCTTTTGACTGGCTCGCGCTACGCCTGGGAAAGCGCTTCCACGTTGGAAATCCGCAGGAGCATCCAGCTCCTGCCGACTAGCGCGATAAGGCAGTTTGGGAATGATGCGTGAATATTTCGGCTAACATCTCCGCTCCATTTATCCGGCGACCCGTCGCTACCGCGCTATTGAGCATCGCTATTTTTCTGGCCGGCGCCGTGGCGTTTCGTCTACTTCCCGTCTCACCTCTTCCACAAGTGGATTTTCCTACCATCAACGTTTCGGCCTCACTGCCCGGCGCCAGTCCGGAAACAATGGCGTCCGCCGTGGCTACGCCGCTCGAACGCCAGTTCGGCCGCATCGCCGGCGTCACTGAAATGACCTCCACCAGCCAGCTCGGCTCCAGCAGCGTCACTCTGCAATTTGATTTAACTCGGAATATTGACGCCGCTGCGCGCGACGTGCAAGCCGCCATCAACGCCGCTCGCGGACAGCTCCCCGCCAGTCTTCCGAGCGCGCCGACCTATCGCAAAGTAAATCCCGCCGACGCACCGATCATGCTTTTGAGTCTGACCTCGACCACCGTTCCGATTAGCCAGGTTTACGATGCCGCGGATTCGATCCTCGCGCAAAAACTAGCGCAGGTCGAAGGCATCGGTCAGGTGACTACGGGCGGCGGCGCAAAACCCGCCGTGCGCGTGGACGCGAACCCTGGACAGTTGAACAGTTACGGCATCAGCCTCGAGCGCGTCCGCACGGTTCTGAATACGGCGAATGCAAATCGGCCGAAGGGTGAACTCAGCGATCCCACCCAGGCATGGGACCTGGCCACCACCGACCAGCTTTTCAAGGCCGATGAGTATCGCAAATTGATCATTACCTGGAGTAAGGGCGCCGCTGTTCGAGTGGGCGACATCGCGACCGTTACGGACTCGAGGGAGGATGAGCGCACCGCTGGATTTGCAAACGGAGATCCTGCCGTCGTCATGATTCTGAGCCGTCAGCCCGGCGCGAATATTTTAGAAACAGTTGACCGCGTCCGCGCTTTGCTGCCCCAATTGCAGGCGTCCATTCCTCAAAATATTCACCTCGGAGTTATTCTGGATCGCACGCCAACGATTCGCGCTTCGATTCACGACGTCGAAATCACTCTGATCATCTCTATCGCGTTGGTCGTGCTCGTGGTTTTCGTTTTCTTGCGAAATGTCTGGGCCACGATCATCCCCAGCGTCGCTGTCCCTCTGTCTCTGGTGGGCACTTTCGGCGTGATGTATATGGCCGGCTACACAGTGGACAATCTTTCATTGATGGCGTTGACGATTTCCACTGGCTTCGTCGTGGACGACGCCATCGTCGTAATCGAGAATATCACCCGCTATCTGGAAAAGGGAATGACACCCATGCAAGCGGCTCTCACAGGTTCGCGGGAGATTAGTTTCACCGTCATTTCTATGAGCACTTCCCTCATCGCGGTTTTCATCCCCATTTTGTTGATGGGTGGAATCGTTGGCCGTCTTTTCCGGGAATTTGCCGTCACGCTCTGCACGGCGATTGCTGTCTCGCTGGCGGTCTCGCTTACCACCACTCCAATGATGTGCGCCCGTTTCCTGAAACACGATGCCGGCGAACACGGCTGGCTCTACAAGCTCTCCGAGCGCGGATTTGACTGGATGCGCGACGAATACGAGTTCGCTCTCCAGTGGGTGCTGCGCCACCAGCCAATCATGCTCGGCGTCACGCTCGCCACAATTGCCCTCAGCGGTTATTTGTTCTACATCGTGCCCAAAGGATTTTTTCCGCAGCAGGATACAGGACGATTGACGGGCAACATTCTCGCTGATCAGGACATTTCTTTCGCGGCCATGAAGGACAAGCTGCAAACCCTCTCAAGTATCGTCCAGCAAGACCCTGATGTGGACACGGTCAGCGCTTCCACTGGAGGCGGATATGGCGGTTCCACAAATGCTGCACGCATGTTCGTGCAGCTGAAGCCTCAAGGTACTGCTCGCACGGTCACGTCCGATCAGGTAATCGCGCGCATCCGCGCCAAAGCCTCGCACGTTCCCGGCGCAACTTTGTTTTTGCAATCAGTGCAGGACGTTCGCACCGGAGGGCGCCAGAGCAGTAGCCAGTATCAATACACGATGCAAGCCGATCAGTTGAGTGATTTGAACATTTGGGCGCCACGTATGCTTGCGCGCATCAGCCGCATACCCGAAATAAAAGACGCCAATACCGATCAGCAAGTCCACGGATTGCAAACGACAATCGAAGTGGATCGCGATACCGCTGCGCGCCTCGGCGTTCCCATGGCGGCCATTGACAGTACGTTGAACGACGCCTTCGGTCAGCGCCAAGTCTCAAACATTTACAAAGGACTCAACCAGTATCACGTCGTTCTCGAAGTCTCTGCGGATTTCCGGCAGGATCCAACGGCGCTGCAAAACATCTACGTTCAATCAACTACGACCGGAACGTTAATTCCTCTCAGCACATTCACCCACGTCGTCCCCACTCAACTTTCATTGACGGTGAATCACCAGGGCCAATTCCCGAGCATCACGCTTTCCTTCAACTTGGCGCCCGGCGCGTCATTGGGCCAGGCTGTCACCGATATTCAAGCCGCTCAACGCGAAATCGGACTCCCGGCGAATGTCCACGCCAGTCCCTCTGGCACAGCCCAGGCATTTCAAGACTCGCTTGCCACCATGCCAATGCTGATTCTCACCGCGATAGGCGCGGTCTATATCGTCCTGGGCATTCTGTATGAAAGCTACATCCACCCGATTACGATTCTTTCCACCATTCCCTCGGCGGGCATTGGCGCGCTGTTGGCAATATTCCTGTTCCACTCCGACCTCAACATAATCGCTGACATCGGAATTATTTTGCTCATCGGAATTGTACAAAAGAATGCCATTCTAATGATCGATTTCGCATTGCAGGCCGAGCGCATTGACGGCAAATCGCCGCTCGACGCCATTCATCAAGCCTGCGTCCTGCGCTTCCGCCCCATCATGATGACCACTATGGCCGCTCTGCTCGGCGCAGTGCCTCTGGCCATTGGCGGCGGCACCGGTTCCGAACTCCGCCAACCTCTCGGTATCACCATCGTCGGCGGACTGATCGTCAGTCAGATGCTCACACTGTTCACTACTCCAGTCGTCTATCTTTATATGGATCGCCTGCAGACATGGGTTCGCGGCTCCCGTCCAGTCCCGCAAATTGCCAAACCGGCTATGGCGGATTAGCTTCGCACTGCCGCTGAAAACACAACCGGCGCGGCGACCCTTTCGGAATCGCTCGCGCCGGTTATGCTTGGGTCGAGAGAGAAACTTTTAGCGGTGATGTCCGGAAGAACCGTGCGAGCCTCCGCCCGAACTTCCGTGAGAACTGCCGCCGGAACTTCCACCGTGCGAACCGCCGCCGCTATATCCGCCGCCGCTTGGACGTGAAGGACTTCCGCCATAACTTGGACGCGGGGCTGGCGCCGGGCTTCCACCGTAACTCGGACGGCTCGGTGCCGGATTGCCGCCATAAGATGGCCGCGCGGGCGCCGGATAGCCGCTATAACTTGGACGCGTCGGCGCCGGACGGCTGGACGGACTGCCGCCTACAACAGGCCTCCGCAAATCCAACGGAGGACGCGAATTCCCAGCATACCGGGGTTGCGATGGCATTGCGGGCCGCTCCACAGTATTCGGATTCGTGATGCGCCCTTGCTGAACCTGCGAAGGCGGATTTGCCGGGCCGTTGAATCGCTGCCATCCTCCAGAAGACGGTGCGGCTGTCGTGTTCGGCCGCTCAGTTCCCTGTCCTTCAAATGATCTTCCTGCAGTCCGGCCGGTTTGCGTACCTCCAGTCGCACCGCGATTCGGATTTACGTCACTATTGTTCTGCCGAATCGTGGCGCCGACAGATCCATTTCCCGGCGCAGAACGCATCGGCTGCGATCCACTTCGGTGAATATCAGACGTCGGAACATTCATGCCGCTGTTACGCATCCCTTGCTGCACTCTGCCGGCTTGAGCGTTGAATGAGTTGAAAGAATTATGCTGCACCGGTTGTCGCGAGCCGCTTCCAAAGAAACGCGTATTCTGATTGTTGCGAATCGTTCCGGGATTCGCCGCACGGTTTGTGGCCGAAAGGCTCGCGCGTGTCGGCACGGCGGGCACGCCGCCGCTTGTAAAGTGAGAGTTTTGAAATTGTTCGGAAGAAATTCCCCGCGTATGCCCTACCGCACCGTGGCCAAATTCACCAGCGCGCACGGAACTCACGCCTCGAAGAATGTGTGGATCGCGTCCCGCTTGACGGAAATTCGAGAAACGCTCATCAAAGCGTCTGTGTAATGGATCAAACGCGCGCGGAAAACGCCGGTGGAAGTCATCGCGATCACGGAATCCAAACCGGCCGAAATCCCTAAACCCGAAGAATCCGAATTGTCCGCCAAAACCGAACCCTCCGTACCACGGAAAGAACGGATCGCACGGCCCGATAGGCAGCCATCCGATGGAATCGAAATCATCTCCAACTCCAAAGTCGTCGCCGAAGCCGAAGAAAGAAACGTAAGCGGGGGCCCACACGGGACGAATGCCGCGTTCTCCCGGCCACCAGCTCCACGCGCTGCCATTCCGGAACCAGCGTCCATAGTGATACGGCGCCCAGCCCCATGACTCGTTCCCAACCCACGTCCAACCGTAGTCAGGTTCCCACACCCAATTTCCATCGCTGTACGGAGCCCAATCCGGACCCACATTGTTTGGCGTCCACACCTGCCCGTAATCCGGCACATCGCTCCACTGGCCGTTCTGATCCAAATCATTCGCGCCCGTGTAAGCAGGATCCACGTGATTCCATGCCGGCGAACTCTGCACTTTGCGATCGCGATCGGTATTCCACTTGTCCCATTCATCAAGAGCGGGTGCATCAGCAGTCTGATACTGCGCGTCGTCGCTCGTGCCTCGTATCGTGATCATCTGACCGGCGGCCACATCTGTACTTCCTTGCGAAGTTGAAATTCCCGCTTCGCCACGCCGCACGATCACAACCGTTTCATTCTCCGAATTCACTTGAATGCGGATTGAACTCTCACGCCCGGGATGTATTCCCACGTTTGGAGTATCGATTTCCACGTCGGCTTCGGATCCCTTTATGATCGCGTATTGAGCGAGCCCTTGGGCGAGTTGAATTTGAATGTGATTTTCAATCAGCGTGCTGATGTCCGCTTCGGTATGGCCGGAAAGACGAAGCATGTTTGCGGAATCGAGTTGTAATTCAGCCGAGCCGGTTGGCGACGTCGAAACTTTGTCGCCCGCCATCACTGGGGTGTTCAAAGTCACCGCTACCCAGTCGCCAGAGTCTCCGCGCTGCGTCGAAACGTCGCCACGAAGCAGGCTCACTCGCGCTACTCCCTGCGGCGGACCGGACTGCTGATCATCACCTTGCTGCTGATTCGGTTGCTGCTGTTGATTGAACTGCGATTGATTCGGCGACTGCCCCGCCGTCGGCGGTGGCGCGCCCTGCGCAATCACTACACCCACTACGAAGCCACCCAATACCAAGACACTAAGAAATCCCTGAATCCGTCTCATGGCCCACCTCGTCACCTGCCTATCGGCCCGTATAAATCGATCCTCGCCCAAGTTCACAGCACTCTTTCCCGTAGATACATATGCATTGCTAGCGCCAAACTTGTCAGACGGCGGTGGATTGCTCTAAGTGGCTGCACAATAAGCACTTATGCGCGTATCGCGGCCCATTGGATCGCCACGAGGGAACGTTTTTCTGGTGACTTTCAACCGGCGCTGGTTGATTTCAGCCACCGCGTCAAACCGCAACTCGGGGGCCCGTGCGATCGCAAAACATCCACTCACGCCAGCCCTTCCGAATCACGGCTCCAGCATTACTGCGACTATTACTTGGGCGGCGACGGGGATTTCGGAGCCGGCGAAATATCGGCCTTCGACATGACAAACAGGAATGGCGATGGTTTGTAATCTGTGATCACACCGGTGACAGTTACCATTGTGCCCGACGCCGGCGGCGAGGCTAAAGGGTTCTCCAAACTAATCCTGAGGTCCACCTTATTTGCCTGTTGGTTCTCGTCAGTAATCGCCGCCTGGATCTCACTTTTCGCGGCGGTTATCACCTTGACGTCCATTCTGATTTTGGCTGCGCCACTCTTCTCTTTTTCTTGAATGGTTTGCCACACTTTGTCAGCGGGCGCCTTATTCTGAGGCGAGGCATCCCGGAATTGCAGGACAAATTCCCAATCACTAAACGAAAGAGTCCCCGGATCATTTTCCTGAACGGCCTTCACCGCAATCTCTTCGGCACTTGGCGCCGGCTTGATCCGAGAACCGAAATCCTTTGGTGGAGCAGTTTCCTTCTCCCCCGATGCGAGAATCTGATCCCAACCGTCATCTCCGCCATGAAACTTGTGATATTTGGCCTTTCCGTATTGAGCGATGCTCTGTTGTGCGGCGCTATTCCCAGTAGACAGGTGATAGGCCTTCGCCAGATACCAGAATCCGTTCACGTCAATCAGGCTCATCTGTAGTTCGGCAACGCTCAACTGATAGACGTCCTGAAGTTCAGTCGGGTCAATCTCAACCGCCTTCAGATAATAATTGCGAGCCTGCCCGAAATCCTTGGACTGGAGCGCCGCAAAGCCGGCAGCACCATAAAAAATCTTGGCCACTTGATCGCGCATTGTCTTGAATTCGGCGTCGGTCATTCTATCGGGTTTCGTCCAGGTCGCCAGCGCTCCGATTCCGCGTTTAGAATCTTCCTGAGTCGCTGCAAGTGCGGTGCCGTCTCCTTACGTCGCACGGCTTCGCTCGAGAAATGTCATTATCGCAAGAGCACGCATATTACCCGGCTCGAGCGCGAGGATTCTTTTGCCGGTATCCTCCAACATTGCTTGATTGCCGGTCTGTTGATATGCCGCAAGCGCTTGTTCGAGCGCATCAATTTTCACGACGCTATTTGGATACTGCTTCACAAAACTTTCCATCGCCGCGGCTTTTTGAACTGGATCCTTAGTGTTGAGCGCCGCCATGTATGCATTAAACTCCGGCGGATCTTTAATAGTTTTTTGCAGGGGCCGCGTCGCCCCCACTGTAGCAGCAAGCACCAGGAGCGTAAGCGCCAGAGCCATCACCGTCTTTTTCATGGACTGCTCCTCCCGAATGCGCGGCAGGAATTTTCTTCTGCTCATTGTTCTTCCGTCTCGTCCGAAATACCGATCTTCGACAGGCGGTATCGCAGCGCATTTCGCGAAAGTCCCAATAACCGCGCGGCCTGACTCTTATTTCCGTTAGACCGCCGCAACGATTCGCGAATAATTTCATCTTCCCATTGATCGAGCGTCATCCCGACAGGTATGAACGCCGTTGATGAATCGGCGGGCTTGGCCCGCTCGGTATCCAAATGAATGTCACCAGCTTCAATGAGCTGACCTTTCGCAAATGTTGCGGCGCGCTCAATAATGTTTTCCAGCTCGCGCACGTTTCCAGGCCAGTGAAAACTGGTAAGCAACTGCAGCGCCCCAGGGGAGATGCCGCGAATATCCCCGCCGCTTTCCTTGCGATACTTCGTCAGAAAATGTTCCGCCAGTCCCGCAATATCTTCTTTATGTTCGCGCAGCGGAGGCACATCAATCGGCACAACGTTCAATCGGTAGTAAAGATCTTCGCGAAATGTGCCCTGCTCCAGCGCTGCGCGCAAATCGCGATTCGTCGCAGCGATCAGCCGAACATCCACTTTTAAAGTTCGCGTTCCGCCAAGCCGCTCGAATTCGCGCTCCTGCAGCACGCGAAGCAACTTCGCTTGAGTGGCCGGAGGAACGTCACCAATTTCATCCAGAAAAAGTGACCCTTTATCCGCGAGTTCAAATTTCCCCGGCTTGGAAGTTGTCGCGCCGGTAAAAGCACCCTTCTCGTATCCGAAAAGTTCGCTCTCGAGTAGATTTTCCGGAATCGCGGTACAATTTATTTTTACAAATGGCCCCGCTGCGCGGCGAGATCTCTGGTGAATCGCACGCGCCACAATCTCTTTTCCGACGCCGCTTTCCCCGCCAATCAAAACCGTGGAATTTGTCGGCGCCACCCGCTCGACGGCCGCAAGCACCTCCTGCATTGCCGTGCTTCGCGCAACGATGTTCGGATATTCGTAGCGTTTCCCAAGCGCTTCGCGCAAATTGCGATTTTCAGAGCGAAGTTGCCGGACATCCAGCTCCTTCCGTACTACCAGTTTAATTTCTTCCAGTGAGAATGGCTTCAGCACGTAATTATTCGCGCCGTTTCGCATTGCTTCCACGGCGGTTTCCACGCTTCCGTATGCCGTCATCATCACAACCGGAACTTCGGAATTAATTTGCCGGATGCCCTTCAAGAATTCCAGGCCATTCATTCCCGGAAGTTTGAAGTCCGTGAGCACGAGATCAAATGATTCCTCACGAAACAATTTCAATCCAGCTTCGGCGTCGCCCGCCGACGCAGTCGTCCAGCCCTCTTCACCAAGATTCAGCTCGAGCAAGCGCCGCATTTTCGGCTCGTCTTCGACAATTAGAATCGTTGCCATAATCTCCGTATGTTATCAGGACGCGCGAGACGACGCGGCCGCCGCCGGAAAACAAACGCGGAAGCACGCGCCCTGCCCCGGCTTACTTTCTACCTGCAGTGACCCGCGAAGCTCGTCAACAATCTTTGAGACGATGGCCAGTCCCAGTCCGACGCCGGCCTTCTTCGTAGTGAAAAATGGATTAAAGATCTGCTCGCAGATTTCCGGCGGAATGCCGGGGCCGGTGTCGGTCAACGTCACTTCGACCCCCTCCACCCCGCCGCGCCGCACGGAAAATATTTCCACGCGCAACTTTCCGCCGTCAGGCTCCATTGCCTCATACGCATTCAACGCAAGATTCTGAAAAACTTGTTCGCACAATCGATCGTCCATTCGCACCGGCGGCAGTTTATTCGCATATTCACGCTCCACAGTGACTTTTGCGTGTGGCCGCTGGACCGCAACCGCCGCCAGCGCAGTCTCCACAACCTCACGCACATCACCGGGCGTCAATTCCAACGTCTGCGGACGCGCGAAATCCAGGAATCGCGCCACCAGCGCGCTCAATCGGTTCGTCTCACTCGAAATATATCCCGCAAGCTCGCTCGCAAGTGGATTCGATTGCCCCAATTTTTGACTCAACATTTCCGCCGAGCCTTTGATCACTCCTAGCGGATTCCGAATCTCGTGCGCAAGTCCCGCGGACATTTGTCCCAGCGCCGCCAATCTTTCCGATCGCCGCGCCTCCTCCTGCGCTTCAGCGAGACGCCGGTTGGTTTGCGACATCTGCTCCGCGAGCGACTGGTACGCCGTAGCGCGCCGTCGAATCTCAACTGAAAAACGGTTTACTAGCATCGCCGCAAGAAAGAAAAACAGAATGCGCGTTGCAAGTTCCGTGACCACATCCCCGGTCAGCGCAAATTCCTGCAACGCCGGAATCAGCAACGAACAATACGCAGCAGATGTCAGTCCCGTCCAAAATAAAGTCCCCCACGTCCCAAAATACGTGGCCGCCGTGACTACAGGCAAATAATAAATCGGATAGTAAGCGCTGTTGATTGCCAGTTCGCCCGTGTGATCCAGAAGCAGCGTGGCCAGAAGTATTTTCAGAAGAACAACAAATCCGCGCCCATATCGCGGCGACCGTACCACCACCTGGCTTTCCAATACTTGCAAAACAGCAATCGCCGCCAGAATCAGTTGCTTATGAATTTCGCGGACCGGTGGCAGTACCGCAAGTCCGGCGAGAAACAACAGGAATAACCCTTCAATCCAACTCAACCGAAAGCCGCGTGGATTTTCGCTTTGCTCACCGGTTACGGCGTCGCTGGTTTCGCCAGTCACCGCCGGCTGTGTAAGGCCAGTGCTCATTTTTTCCCTGATCGCATCGCGCACTTGAAGATTATGCGCCATAAGCGCCGCGGGACGCATTTCCAAAATAGAATTGAATGCCGGATGCGCTTTTACTTGCTAAAATGAGATCCAAGGCTGCTTCACATCATGAAAGGACGGCACACAATGAAGATTCTTCGCAGCATCTCTCTACTGATATTTGTTGCGGCGTTGTTTCTGGCCCTCGTGCATGAAACCCAAGCCAAGCGGGAACACCCCCGCTTACTTGCACGCGCTCTCCGATTTACGCATGGCGCGCTGCTTGCTGGTACGTCCCAACGGCGGCGAATTGAAAGAACGAGAGAAGGCGGCCGTTCACAAAATTGACGACGCCATCGCCGAAATTAAGCGCGCCTCGATTGATGACGGAAAAAATATCGCCGACCACGAACCAGTTGACCCGCACCTCCCGTGGGCAGGCCGTCTGCGCAAGGCCCAGGAATTGATTGATGATGCGCGCCGCGATTGCCGAAAAGAAGAAGACAATCCCGAAACTCGCGGACTTCAAATGCGCGTCCTCCGCCATCTCGACGAGGCGCATAGGCACGTGGCGGAGGCCATCGCCATCGTGGCGAGTCGCTAGATTCCAGCGGGACACCGTGATTCCAGGCGTCACGGTGTCCGCAGGATTCTCCCCACATCTGTGCTGTGCCCAGTTTCGCGGCAAAGCAAGATTCGCAGCGGCCTGCTTGCGTGTTTGGAGATTTGGTAGCGGTACCGGGAATCGAACCCGGGTTTTCAGGTTGAGAACCTGACGTCCTGACCCCTAGACGATACCGCCGCAGTTGAAAACTTCCGGGAGGGTTCGTTTCGTGGCAAACGATTGACGCGTAACGATTGCCTCGTCAGATCATCCGCCATAAACCAAAAGGAATTTTTGCACGTTTACAATACGTGTGCAAGTGGCACTCTTCGCAAGCACGTTTCGGATTTAGTCTTTGCTCAGCGCCCCGTCTCTCAGCCGCCAAATTCCCAGCAGATTGCCATCCTTCAGTTCATTCGGCAGAGCGGCGTCCGGAAAATTCTGAAAGCACACCGGCCGCGCGAATCGATAGATCGCCTGCGTACCCACGGAAGTTGATTGCCCATCCGAAGTTGCCGGATACGGCCCGCCATGAATGATCGCGTGGCCCACTTCCACTCCGGTCGGAAAACCGTTGAACACCAGCCGCCCGGCCTTCTGTTCCAATATCTCCACCAGATCCCGATATTCCCGCAAATCCTCATCCGTTCCGTGTACCGTCGCCGTCAGATGGCCTTGCAGTCCGCGCGCAATTTCCAGCATCTCTTCGCGGCTGCCGTACGAAACCACAAGCATTGCCGGACCAAAAACTTCCTCGCTCAATTCCGGCTCGCGAAGAAAATCGCCGGCTTGAACTTCAAACATTGCCGCCACGCCGCGAACTCCCGCTTCCCCCGCGGCGCGTTTTCCTTCCGCGGCCAGTCTTACCTTTGATTGTTTCGCGCGTGCGCCAACCAGTCCGCTAAACGCCGACTGAATCTGCGGCGTCAACATCACCTGCGATGCCGACTCCCTCATCCTCTTGCTAAGACTTTCCGAAAAACTCGTGGCTTCTTTTCCCGCGGGCAGAAATACCATTCCCGGCTTCGTGCAGAATTGACCCGCGCCCAGTGTCACTGACCCGTGCAACCCTTCCGCAATTTGTTCGCCGCGAGCAGCAAGTGCGCCCGGCAAAACAAAAACTGGATTCGTGCTTCCCATTTCCGCAAATACCGGAATCGGCGCCGGCCGCGCAGCCGCCAGATTCATCAACGCGCGTCCGCCGCGCTGCGAGCCCGTAAATCCCACCGCGCGCACCAGCGGATGTTTCACCAGCGTCGTCCCCACTTCCGTTCCAGCATCAAATAATAGTGAAAAAATTCCCTCGGGCATTCCGCAAGCGCCCGCCGCCGCAAGAATCACTTCACCAACCAATTCCGATGTGCCCGGATGAGCCGGATGCGCTTTTACAATTACGGGATTGCCGGCGGCAAACGCCGAAGCCGTGTCGCCGCCTGCAACCGAATACGCCAACGGAAAATTACTTGCTCCAAATACAACCACCGGCCCCAGCGGACGCCACATCGACCGCAAATCCGGCTTCGCCGGCTTCCGCTCGGCATCGGGCTTATCCAGCCGCGCTCGAACCCACGAACCTTCCTCAACTAAATCCGCGAAAAGCCTCATCTGAAAAACAGTTCGCGCCGCCTCGGACCGGATTCGCGCTTCCGCCAACCCCGCCTCTTGATTTGTGCGAATCACCAACTCACCGACGATCCCTTCCAACCGTTTCGCAATCTCGCGCAGAAATACCGCACGTTCCTTTCCACTCGTCCGGCTGTAAGAAGTGAATGCCTCTGCCGCGAGCTGTGCGGCGCGCTCCACTTCGCCCGGTAGCGCTGAAAAATAGTTTGGCGAAATCGGTTGCGCGATCGCCGGATTAATTGCCGTGAAAGTCTTACCGCCTTCCGCTCCGCTCGCCCATCCAATGAATGATTTCCCCCGCAAATCCATAATTCCCCCTGACTCGCAATCTGAATAAATATGCGCCGAAAAAATTATCCCAACAAAGCCGGCCGCGTCTTGAGCGCGTGCTGCACCGCCGCGCGCGCTTCCGCCAGTTCACTTCCAATCACTTCCATTCGCGGCGGACGCACCCGCGCACTTCCCTTGCCCACCTCTTCTTGGACAAGTTTGATGAGCTGCACGAACTTCGGCACCGTATCCATCCGCAGCAACGGCAAAAACCAGCGATAAATCTCAAATGCCTTCTCGCGCTCGCCGCGCATTCCAAAATCAAATAGCATCACCGACTCGCGCGGCATCGCATTCACCAGTCCGGCGATCCAACCAACCGCGCCCGCGCCGATTGCTTCCAGAATTAGATCGTCCACGCCCGCGGAAATCTGCAACCGATCTCCTATCAGTGCACGAATCGCCGATATCCGGCGGACATCGGCGCTCGATTCCTTTACGCCGTGCAAATTTTCATGTTCGTTCGCCAGCTCCGCAATTTGCTCCGGCAAAAAATCCGTTCCGTACGCGATGGGATTGTTGTACAGCAAACACGAAAGTTTCGTAGCCTTCAGAACAGCGACCACGTGCGCTTTCATCTCGTGCCAATCACCCTTGTAAACATACGGCGGCAGTACCATCAGACCGGAACATCCATGATCTTCCGCGGCCTTCGCCATCTTCACCGCATCAACAGTGCGCAGCGCGGAAATCGCGGGTGCCACGGGAGCGCGATCTCCAACTCCACGCCGGCACGCGTCAATCACCTGCAATTTCTCATCAAATTCCAGCGTCGCGCCTTCGCCCAGCGAACCCAGCGGAATAATCGCCGTGCAACCGCTATCCACCATCCATTTGCCGTGCTGCTCGATGAAAGCCGTGTCCACTTTCAAATTGGAATCGAAAGCTGTCGTAATTGCAGGCATTACACCTTTCCAATTCATCCTCGCTCCCCTTTGATCTGATTTCGCATGAATCGAATTATTGCTTTGCGCCCGCGGATACCGCCAGCGACTCTACACGCGCCGGAAATATCGGCGGCCGCACCGATTCTGCGCGCCATCCAAAAATAAATTCCGCCGCCGCGCCGCACACGCGCCCCTGGCACGCGCCCATTCCGCAACGTGTCTGCAATTTCGCGCTGCGCCACTCAGAGTATTTCGCCAAACGCCCGTGACTCACATCCTCGCAGCGACACACCAGCGTTTCTGGCGCAGCCAGAGCGCGCAACTCATCTCGTAAAGCAAACGTGCGCGCCAACAATCCCGTAAATTTCCGCGCCGATGCGCGCTCCGCAAATAGCGTCCGCGCCTTCATCACGTTTCCAGCCGCCGCGTAACCCGCAATCTGCCCTTCGATCAATGCCGCCTCAACTCCGCCGATGCCCACCGGCTCTCCCGCGCAATAAATTCCCGGCGCGGCAGTCTCCTGAAGCTCATTCACGCGAACAAATCCGCCAACAATCTCGCAACCGAGCAATTCCGCAAGCTCCACATTCGGCACCAAATGAAATCCGCAAGCTAAATAATCGCACGCCACGCGCGTTTTCGTCCCATCGCGCACAAGTTCCACCCACTCCAGTTTTTCCGCGCCACTCACCGCCACAGGCCACATCCCAAAACGATAAGGCACGCCTACCAGCGCGCGCCGCAATTGTATCGCCTGCCGGAATTTAGCAAGATGCAACGCAAGCCTCGCCGCAAATCCACGAATCCGGCTAGCAGGCGCCTGTTCAGCAATCAACAAAACCTGCGCTCCCGCGCGCCGAAGATATTCCGCCACCGCCAGTAGCAACGGTCCGCTCCCCGCAATCACCACGCGCTTGCCTGAAATCGAAAGTCCAGATTTCACCAGCGCCTGCAATCCGCCCGCGCCCATCACGTGCGGCAGAGTCCATCCGGGAAACGGCAGAAATCTTTCGCGTGCGCCGGTGGCAAGCACAAGCCTCGCGAATTTCAATTTCTCGGTGCGTTCCCACGTCTCCGCAACCAGCACATCCGCTGCTTCGCGCGCCACAACTTTCGCGCCAGAAATAAATGTTACGCCCGCGCGCGTCAAGCGCCCATGCCACGCCGACGCCTGCGCCGATGGCGAATGCTCCGCTCCCCCGCGCCAAATCTGTCCGCCCGCGGCAGGATTATCATCCACCACCCCAACTCGCGCGCCCGATTCCGCCGCCGCGCACGCCGCCGCAATTCCCGCCGGCCCAGCGCCAACAACGAGCACTTCGAAATCGGAACTCGAACTTTCCGCGCGCGTCATCATTCGTCCGTCCGCACAACCATCCCGTCGCTGCAAACAATCTGGCAGCTTCGCGCATGAGCTTTCCCATCAATCATCACGCGGCATTCAAAACAAATTCCCATTCCGCAAAGCGCCGAGCGCGCCTCTCCACTAACAGACCGGCGAAATCCCACAACGCCAGCCGTCATAACCGCCGCGGCAACGCTCGTGCCGGCGCGCACAACCACTTCCCCGCCGTTCACAAACACCTTCACACGTTTAGTTGAGTGCGGATTCATTGAATGTTCTGCCCGGAACGTACGGAGCGCGCGATATCGCGGATTTTCTTCCCAACATTTCGTCCACCAATAATTTCCCGGTAGCCAGCGAGGTCGTAATCCCCAATCCTTCGTGACCCGCCGCAAGATACAGGCGTTCGTGCGCAGGCCACCGCCCAATCAGCGGCAACTTGTCTGGCGTAGCCGCGCGAAATCCCGTCCACACGCGCAATGAGGAAAGTCCCCCGAACTCAGGAATGAACTCGCAAGCACGCTCCAGCATTCGCGCCAAAATAAATGAATCAACTTCGCGCTCCTCATTCCCATATTGCCGCGAAGATCCAATTAACATTTGTCCCGTAGGCCGCGGCTGCACATTGAACGCCACGGAGTCGCCCGTCACCGAACGCGCGCTCTTCAAATATCCCAGTTCAATCAGCTGATGCTTCACAAATCCCGCGTAGCGATCCGTGATTAGCAAATGCCCTTTGCGCGCGCGAATCGCAGCGCCCGGCGTCAACCCCGCAGCCGCCATCCCAGCAGCATTCACGATAATATCCGCCGCCAATCGCGTTCCATCCTCGAAGCGCACCGCATCGCGCTCAATTTCCGCCACGCGCCGCCCGACTTCAACGCGTGCGCCAAACGCGGTCGCCTGTTCCAGTAATAATCGCGTCGCGCACGGCGGATAAATCACCGCGTCATCCGGCACAAGCAGTCCGCCCGCCAATCCAGCGCGCAAATGAGGCTCAGCTTCGCGCAACGCACTCGCATCCAGAATTTCCGCCCGCACGCCGCGCGAAACATAATATTCGCGCTTGCCGGGCAGAAAATTCATTTCTTCTTCGTCCGCAGCCACCCAAATCGTTCCGCTATTTGTATACTCAACATCCGCTGGCAATTCCGCCGCAAGCGTGCGCCACAACTCCACCGAATACCGCGTCAACGCAAATTGCGCTTCGGAATCATCCATTACAACCAGATGGCCCATTCCCGCCGCGGTTGCGCCGCCGCCAATAATATCCGCTTCCAAAACTGCCACGCGCATTCCCGCGCGCGCGCACTCCAACGCGCAAGCTCCGCCCACAATTCCCGCACCAATGATGATTACGTCAGAAGCGCTCACAGCTCATTTCGGAACGCCGTAACAGAAGGGGTCGCGCGGATCCAGATTCAATTCCGCTTCGCCGGTAATAAACGCGGTGCCTTTGATGCTCGGAAGGATTTTCCCATCACGAACTTCCACGCTGCCTTCGAAAACGCTCCCAAGAATTCCTTCTTGACGATAAATCCCGCCGGCTTTCAATTTTCCATCGGAATAAAGACAGGCGAGCTTCGCCGAAGTTCCCGTTCCACACGGAGACCGATCGTAAATATTTCCCGGGCACAAAACAAAATTTTTGCTGTCCGCGTAAGGCTGATGCGCCACGCCGGAAAGTTCAATGTGATCGATTTCTGCGCCACCCTCGCCGGTCACTCCCTGCAGCGGCAGCTGATGCCGCACGCGGCACGCAAAATCCGTCAGCTGCGCAACGTTTCGTGGCGCCACTTCAAACTTGTGCGTATGCAACAGATAAAACCAGTTCCCTCCCCACGCAACATCGCCTGTAAAAATTCCAAAATCTTCAATTTGCACCGCCGCGTCTTTCGCATGGCGATAGCAAGGCACATTTCGCACTGTCACTTCCCCATTTTCATGCAGCCGCGCATCCACAATTCCCACGGGAGTTTCGATGCGATGATCGCCTGGCTTAATCCGCCTCAGCCACGCCAGCGTAACGATCACTCCAATCGTTCCGTGCCCGCACATTCCCAGGTAGCCGACGTTATTAAAAAAAATCACGCCCGCCGCGCACGACGCATCCGTCGGCTCGCACAGCAACGCGCCGACAATCACGTCCGACCCGCGCGGCTCGTTCACCATCGCCGATCGCCACTCATCGTGTTCGTCGCGCAATTTCGCCACCCGCTCCGTGAATGAACCGGACCCCAACTCCGGTCCGCCGCTAATCACCACGCGCGTCGGCTCTCCGCCGGTGTGCGAATCCACCACATGCACGCGTTGGCTTTTGTCGGCCAATTCTTTTATCGCAAATTTCCGCTGTCATCATCTGGATCACCAGGATTCGCAATGTCGCCCTGCGCTCCGGCGGATGGCGGCACAACCGCGCTCAGCGGAATCATTCCGTGTTCAGCCATCGAGCGATTAAATCCCGGTACATCCTTATCCATCAACGTGCGATATTCCGCCGTCGCCGCAGCCAAATCCTTTTCAAGCATGTCCAACAGCATTCGCGAAGTATCCGTCGGCCCGTAGTCCATCCCTCCGGCCACATCTCCCGCGCCCGGCCCAACTTCGCCGTTCAGCCACAGCAAATTAAAATAAACGGTGTACGCCTCGATGAAATATTTGTCATCGCTTGTCATCAGCGCCTTGTTCAGTAATTTATATTCCACCGCCAACATCTTCTGGTCCATCGCCTCGACGCTCTTCAGCGTCTCCGCTTTTTCCTTTTGCGTCCGTAAGGCTCTGGCCACATCGTCCAGTTGCTTCCGCATCCACTCAATTTGGTTCACCATGTCGGAAGTTTTGCTGATGTCGTCGCGAATCCGCAGTTGCATTTTCACCGACGCTTCCAGGTCCGCATTCGATCCCGCAAATTTCGCATCCATCTTCGGATCGCGCAGCACGTCCACCGTTTGCGTTAATGTCTGCCCGTCCACAATTAATTTCACCGTGTATTTTCCCGGCGCAACCATCGGCCCCGGCTGATTCGGTGACATTCCCCAGTGAGTGATCGGTCTGGACTCCTGCCCCTTAAATCGCGGTTCGTCCCAGATGTGCGGATTTTCCGGCGGTGTCGTGCGCAGCGCAATCAGTCGCGGGCCGTCGTATCGCAAATCCCATCCCGCGCGATTCATCCCCGCGCGTCCTCCGCCCATCATCTGACGCACAACTGCTCCGCTCGCATCCAGCACTTGAATCTGCACCGGCGCCTGCGCATTCTGCTTCAATGAATAGTTTAGAATCGCGCGCGAGCCTCGTGACCACCGGTACGCGTCGCGCGGCTTCACAAATTGCACCGCCGCATCCGCCGCGCCGCCCGACGGCCCTTGCTCCAGCACGGAAATATCGTCCAAAATATAAAATCCCCGCCCGTAAGTTGAAACTACTACATCGTGAAATTGTTTTTGCACGGTAATCCACGAAACCGGCGCATGCGGCAATCCCGCCTGCAACGAAGTCCAGTGCCCACCGTCATCCTGCGAGTAATAAAACCCGTTTCCCGTCCCCGCGAATAACAATCCCTGCTTGTTCGGATCTTCCGCGATGCTCTTCACGTACGCCAGCGGATGCTTCCCCGGCAAATCGCTATTAATCCGCGTCCACGTTTGCCCAAAATCTTTCGTTTTGAAAATAAATGGACTGCGTTCGTCCATCATATGGAAATCCACCGCGATGTACGCCGAGCCCGCATCAAAATGAGAAGGCTCGATGCACGAAATTGTTCCCCACGCCGGCAGTCCCGTAATATTTTTGGTGACGTTACTCCAATTCCCGCCGCCATCTTTGGTCAACCAGACCTGCCCGTCATTCGTTCCCGCCCAAATCAATCCCTTCTGTTTTTGCGAAGGCGCAATCGCAAAAACAACTTCCCCATAAAATTGTCCGAGATTATCGCCAACAATTCCTCCCGAAGGTGCGATCCGGCTCGGATCATTCGTCGAAAGGTCAGGACTGCTCACCGTCCAACTCTGCCCGGCATTCGTCGTCTTCCAAATCACCTGGCAGCCGTAATAAACAGTGTTGTGGTCAAACGGATCGATCGCCAGCGGCGGCGTCCAGTGGCAGCGATATTTCGTTGAGTTCGGCGGTGAATCCAAAGTGTGTAGCCACGGACTCACCGACCGCGCCTCATGCGTTCGCGCATCCCATCGGGTCACTTCGTCGCCATAGCACGTTGCCCAAATAATATTTGGATCGGTCGGATCCGGAATCGTGAATCCCGATTCGCACCCGCCCACCGGATGATCCCAATCGTCCGCGCCGCCCCCGCCGAATCCGCGCCCGCCCGCCGTGCTCAGCCCGCGCATGCTTCCATCATCCTGCATATTTCCGTAAACGTAATACGGCACCTGATTATCCACCGCCACGTGATAAACCTGTCCGACCGGCAATTGCACGCGATGAAATCCTCGGCCATGCACCGTCGTGATATTAATTCCGCCGTCGTCAGAAATCGCGAACCGATCCGGATTCGTCGGATCAATCCAGATGTCGTGATTATCCCCACCCCACGGAACCGTCCGAAAAGTTTCGCCGCCATCCACCGAATGCAAGAACGCGCTGTCCGACACCAGCACTTCGTCCGCGTTTCCCGTTCCCACCGCCAGCCGAATGTAATATCCCGCGCGTCCAATCAGCGCGCGATCCCAATTCACAACGCGCCACGCCTCGCCGCCGTCATCCGACCGCCACATCGAACCTTGATCCGCCGTTTGAATCAGCGCATACACTCGGTTGGAATCCGTCGGCGCAACCGCCACGTCAATTTTTCCCACATTCGGCCGCGGCATTCCGCGTCCTTCAATCTTCGTCCATTTCGTTCCGCCGTCGCGCGAAACGTAAACTCC